>JC3454_101205_pt1 | contig 8540 bp, 12 predicted proteins | sample YNP_Site_4_FD_21673 | JGI IMG/M metagenome (IMG submission 21673) | reverse complement strand
ATTAGTCTCCTGGCGCTCTCCGAAGCTGGTGCTGTAACGGCTATTTACCAGGGAATATACAGGGGGGTTTAGGCCCGTGCTTTATGCATTGGCTGGTGTGTTGTTGGTGTTGGTGCCTACCTTCACGGTTGGTCGTTACATAGTCTATCTACCGCTTGACTACGTGCTCGCTGCCTCGGCAGTAATACTATTCTACTTCGGGTATAGGCTGCTTAGGAGTGCCCGTAGATACTTCAAAAGAGCCGCTAAGGGTGGGGGTGGTGAGGAGGAGCGTGGTGACTTGGCTGTGGTTTTCACGGTATCCGCGATAGAGGCCTTTGAGGCTGCGCTCGTCCTGATCGCCCTGATACCCAGGAGTTACGCCTCGGCGTTGGTTGGTACGTTGATAGCCTCCGCAATAGTTATTGTCCTCACCGTATTGATCAAGGACCAAATAGCCAGGATCAGGCTGCCCCACCTCAAGTATGTCCTTTCATCACTGCTCTTCAGCCTGGGAACGCTATGGGCCATGGAGGCTATAGACCTGGAAATAACTGACCTGGTCTTGATACCCCTCTTCCTAGCCTACCTAGGCATTAACTACCTGTTGATTAAGGTGTGATGCAATGTGGTACATAGACGCACCAGAGTGCCTACTATGCCTTCTCGAGTCCAGGTACTCGGAACTAAAGAAATTGAATGTTAAGGACCCAGCAATATACATGCAACTCGGTAGGTACGTGATGGAGAACGCAGGTAGGGGCAGGGTGGCGGTATTCATAGAATCCCACGTATGGCTTAGGCGCAGGCTTGGGATTGATGATCCACATAATGATGAGAAAGCATCCCTAGAGTCCCTCGCCAAGGACGCAATAGGTAATCTACTCAGTAATTTAGGTGATGATATAGTAAAATACGTGGAATTAGCGGCAGCGGCGAACTCCGTGGACATACCAATGAGGGGCTACAGGTTCAGTACGGAGGACCTACTGGCTAGGCTCAATGACGAGGTCCGCTGGTTGGGGATCACGAGGGATGGCTTACGTGAAATCATCGCCAGGGCTGGCTCGATAGGGTATGTCGTGGATAATGCTGGTGAATTTCAATTCGATAAGGCACTCATCAAGAGACTTGCTGAGTTGGGTAAGGAGGTAGTTGTTTATGCCAGGTCCGAGCCGTACGAGGTGGACGTTACAGAGGAGTACGTCATTAATGAATTACACGGCCTCAGCAATGCGAAAGTTGTGGGAAGTGGCAATGCGTACTCGGCATTGGTGAAAAGGGATTTGTGGTCATCATTGGGGTCCCACGACCTATTGATAATGAAGGGCCTAGACAACTTCGAAACATACCTAGAGCTAAAGCCCAGGTTGGGCAATGCATTATTTCTACTAAGGGCTAAGTGCCCATTAATAGCCAGGCTTCTTGGTGTACCAACCAACAGCCCTGTTATAGCTAGCCGAGGTTATGTGGATGAAATACGTATTAATAATTAGGCACTAGGCATCCTAGCCCTGACAACAGCCTCCCTCAATGTTGGGTACTCCAGCCTATAATTATTATTTATCTTCACTATGAAACCACCCCTGATCAGGTTTGTAATTACCCTATGCATTACCGACTTACTTAACGGCTTACCCAATGCCCTACCCACCTCACTCATGATTTCACTCCATGACAGGCCCATTGGGAAATTAGCCAGTAGTTTAAGCACGGTAATGTAGACACCAGAATTGTACAATTTAACGAATGCCCCTAAATCATGAAGCCACTGGGATATTGCATACTCCCTAGCCCTCTCCAGGGCATCAACATGGCTCTTCCCAACACTCCTCCCTATTCCATACATCACAACAAAACCAGGGATTCCAGAGAGAACATTATGCACCTCAACCAACTCATCCCTCGTATAATGAATGCCAACCTCGTTGAATCCCCTCGATAGATACTCCACGGTATCGTCTAAACCCCACCTATCGATAACGACCTCATCAACAAACCTGGCAAAACCAGCCTCAGAAGCCGATGGTGCAATAACTCTCTCAAGGAGCCCTGGCATTGAGCCCGTCAGTATGACCATTATGTTTGGATAATTATCATGGATAAACTGAAGAAAGCCCCTATAATTGAAACCCCTTATAAACGGCAAGACCTGGGCTTCATCAAACACCACAACAAACCTATCATGCCTACGACCAAGCTCCCTCATGAGCGTCAACAGGTTCGATTGAAAAACAGACGCAGTAACTCTAATGTTCTTAAGACCTAACTTGAGTATTGCAAGGTTAAGTTCGAGATCAACCTCAACCCGCCTATCACCAAACCTCATATCGCTCGGCACAAGGGCTTGGTAACTAACAGACCTAAGGCCCATGTATGGTGAAAGATCAAAGTAGATGTATGGGTAATTAAACTCATTAAGCACAACCCTAACAACACTAGTCTTACCAACCCTACGCGGACCAAGAACCGCCGCAAAAACTCCTCTCTCAATATCATCCCTAATACGAGAAACAGCCCTCCTATGCCCGTCACCAACTAATAGTCTCAAGCTATTTATCGGTCTATCGCTGAAGTACATGAGTTCTCACCCAGAACTAGTTCTGGGTGAGAGCCTATATAAACTAATCGACGAAATTCACGATCGAAACTATCGATGCATTATCGCTGACTTATTGCTTCTCTCAATGCCGTTAGTATTCCCTTCCTGTTTGGTGTGTCCTCCTAAGACCATAAACAGTTAACCAAACTCTCCTATCAATGCTCCCTTATCTCACTCAACTCCCTCTCCCTATCGTAAAGATCCTTTTATCCTCCTTAGCCCTAACGTCAAATAACATTACGCCCACGTAATGTTAAATCCTTACTCATCTTACAGGTATCTATGGGCAATGATAGTAATGATGCGCCCCGGATCTAATGAAGCATTTACTTTACTATTACTTTACACTATGTGAATCATAGACAAGACTTAAACTACCCCCTTACTTACTAAACCAACTCTATCGACATGGGTCATGGTTATAAATAATGGCGTTGGAGTAAGCATCACCATTGATGCGATAATAAGTGCGTTACCGAGTGATTGCAATGCCATGATTGGGTTGATGATACTACTCACACCAATAATTGATAATGATGCTATAATTGTAATCATGAGGATCACAAGGCTTGGCAACGCAACCACTGTAAAGGCTAAATTCTGTGTCGATCCAATGCCCGTTGAAATCCTAAAGTATTTAGGTTTCGTAAGACCCACGAACACGCTTAAGCCGGTTGTGAAGAGACCTGTGGATAGCGGTACAAGGATTATGTCAATAATTAATACGTATGGCAACGAAACATGAGTTACAATGAACATAGCCATTACCAATACCTCAGCAATTACGAAAAACACGGCAAATGCTGAAAAGCCAACAATAAATAAGGCTCTGATCAACTCCCCATCCGAGACACCATTACCAAAGAGAATCTCGAAGACCCCATTCTGCATATCGGCCTGTATCGTTCCAAGGACTATGATTGATGAGAGTACCGATACGAACATCGCAATCAAAGTCGACACAAACAGGGTCAGCATGTACTTAGTGAAGATAACGGCTAAGTTAGGTGGTAAATTTACTCCATGAACGCTCTCGGGAGTTGCTGAGGAGGCACCATAAACCATAAAGGCTATCGTAAATGCCATAACCACAAGCATGATAATGATTGTTGCAAAGTAATAGGCCCTACCGACCCTCCAGGCCCTACGTAGGTAAGCCCTAATCATGATCCTCGCCAAGTAAATCCTCAATCGCGGTACTCCTCACCTCAAGCACCTCATAACCCCTATGTCTAAGATCCTCAATGGTCCTCGGCACCTCATCTATGTTAGTCTCAATGATTAATGTCTCGCGTTCCCTCCTAGCCACAACCTTTACGGCACCGCCGACCTCAGCAATATCGCCATAAAAGACCATGCGGCCGCTCTTGAGCACCAAAATGCTATCAGCGACCTCGAAAACCTCAGACGGTACATGGCTCGTATAGATCACGATGCCACCAAGGCTCTTTACAATCTCCCTAACCCTCCTGGCGAAGAATACGTCAAGGCCATCCGTAGGCTCATCGAGCAGGTAAATCCTGGGCTTGCCAAGCATTGCAACGGCGATCTCGACGAGTCTCCTCTGACCATTACTAAGCTTACCAACCTTAATATTTAGTAGGTCATCAATACCGAGTTTATCCACAACATCCCTGAAATCCTCAACACCCTTAACCTCAGCATAGAACTCGAGATTCTCACGAACACTCATATTAGGATCAAGCCCACTGGCATGACTTACGTAACCAACATCACCCTTACCCAACGGTTTACCATCGAGAGTTATGGAGCCACGTAGAGGCTTTAAAACACCGGCTATGGCCCTGAGGAGCGTTGTTTTACCACTACCATTGGGACCGAGCACAACAGTCCTACCCTCACTAAAGACAGCATTAAACCCATCAATAACAACCCCATCCCTATACCCAACAACCAAGTCCTTAACCATCAACTCCATAAATTCACAGTGTGTTTGGAATAAGGGAATAAATCTTTTATACACCGCGAGAACATGCCATAACCTTAAGGGTATAGCTAACCTCTAAGTATTGTTTTTCATTCTGTTTTGTGTATTATTTTTAAATACTAGCGTTATGCTATTAATGAAAATGCTAGTTATTACATTCATCTCAGCCAGCGGTGGGGTTGGTAAGACAATGCTTGCGATAAACACGGCTGCGCACCTGGCAATTGACGGTCACAAGGTCTTGTTCATTGATTTTGATCCGTCGGCAACAGCGACGAGGATACTCCTGGGCAGGTCAATTGAGGATTATAATCTACAGACTTTGATGAAGAACATGATAAGGCAGAGGAAGGGTAAAAGGATGGATCAAATAAATATCGATAATTACATAAAAATACATAGAATACCCAAGACACCAAGCCACGAGATACGCGTACTACCTGGTGGCAATATTTACGAAATATCCACGGACATCAAGAACTTACCCGAATGGGGTAGGTTGCTCAGGGATATTGTTGACTTAATAATGAATACGTACAATTACGAACCAACGATAGTAATAGACTCGCCAAACTGGGTTTACGAATTCTTTGAAATGACGATGTACCTAGGAGGTTACTACATCGCGGTGACCAGACCTGGCGGTCATGAAATCAGCAAGTTTACAGAATTCCTTAGGTCAATTAGCAATATTATAAGCGGTAGTGCCAATACGAAACCAGAGGAAATAATTACATACGTAGTTAATCAATATAGATCAAACATGAAACCCAGGGAAATAACTGAAAAGTGGGGAGAAATTAAGGCCGTAATAGGCAAGGGGCTGCCTAACATAATGCCTCTCGTAAATGAGGATGCAATTGATTGTTATTATGGTAAAGAGAAGACGCCCTTTGTTGGGTTTAAGATGAGAGATGAGTTGTCAATAGACAATTACATGGCCAATGGACCATTGCTCATTAGAGAAGGTAGGAGGAAGGATTGCGATGAAAGATACATGCCCATTAAGCAATTCAATGCGTATTATAGTACGTTGAAGAATTTCTTGAAGATTAGTGTGACCACGGAGTAATGAACATGACCTGCGTGGAGAGACAGTACATACCAATAATCAGGCTTAAACTAAACTGCGAAGACCCAGAACCAATAAACGTCGGCTTCGCCAACATAAAGCCAGACCTCAAATGCGGGGACACGTATTTCGAGGTTGAGTGCGAGGACAAGGCGCACTATGGGCTCGGTCAAGCACTTGCGTATAGGTACGGTGGTAAACAGGCGGGCTTGATAATAATAGTCATCAATAGGTACGGCGAGGTCATGAAGTTCCTAAAATGGGTTAAGGAAAAATTCAACCTGAGAACCATGGTGGTTGTATGTGAGAATAACGACTGCAACATACTTAATGTGTGATCTCGATACGCTTCGTTAAAGGACGACTAAGGCTACAGGAAGGTGACGACTTCAATCATCCCACGAGACCTGAGCTTTTAGAGGGCGTAAGCTGATGTACACTCTCCCGGAGGGAGTTAAGTATTTTTTACACAAGCCAAGTTAATGAACCGTGTTTAGGATCAACGCCGCCAAGTGGAGAGGCGTACTAACCAGGATTGCCATAGTAGTGCTGATGTTTGCACTATTACTTGAGGTCACCTTCATGTATATTAACATTCAAGTATCAAATAACCTAAGCCTACCTGGGTTCGCCTACGTACAGCTTAATAAGAGCGATGCATACACATTAATCATTGAGTCGCTGCCTAACGTTAAGTACAGGGTAGATGTAACGCTCCAAGTTATTAGAGGTTCAGCACTGGTTATTTTAAGCAACGGCAGTGAGGTCATGATGACAGCAAATACCAAACCCTCCATTATTGAGTTAACCCTAACTAGGGGTTTAAGGTACATTGGCCCCTTCCCGCAGTGCAGTGGGGACTATATATGGCTTAACCTCAATGGAAGCCTAGCTAACCCGGGCTCCTTCATACCGGGCAATGCCACGCCTAAGGTCATCGCGGTACCCCTCACGGTATTCCTAAGCTGGCCCATTAATGCAACCCTAGTCAACCTGGGCCCACTTTCAACTTCAACACTAAGTAATGCTACATATATAGTAAAAGTGCTTAACGTTACAACTTGCGACAATACGATTAGCCTAACCCCAGCTCTAATAGTGGTTGGCCTATCCAATGGAACCACAGTCAGTCTATCGTGGAGTTATAGGGTGGTTGAGGTATGAGCATGGATGACGTGGTCGATAAGGTGCTTAGGCTTAGGGATGCGTTAGAGACGGTGGAGAGCATTAACAATAGGCTTAGTGAATTACCCAGGATATTCATGGTCATATTAACCGTGGCCGTGGCGACACTGGGGGTCTACGACATCCTGTGGTTCATGTTAGGGACCGTTTACGCTTCATTACGCTTCCTGTGGATACCGGTCATCCTTGGGTTAATCCTCTTCTCACTCTACTACACGGTGCACAGGTTGAACAAGGCCCGTAAGGTTAAGGGACTCTACCAGGACTGGAGCGATAAGCTTAAGGAGGGGCGCTGGGTGTATTGGCTATACTTGAGGGTTTGGATTGGGATTACGTGGAGTACAGGGTGAATAGGGCTAAGTCGCTCTACCCAATCTTGCTCATCATAGATGAGACCGCGTTGGCGGTGCTATTCTACTTCATAGTTGGGTTTGCCTACGCATTAGTGAATTACCTCCTATTCAACATAACAAACGACCCATGGCACGTGTTTACCGGCCCATGGTACGTGTTTACACTGGCCATTTTAGTAGCTTTAACAGTAGCCCTAACCCTGGCCGCAACTTGGGGTAAGATAGTCAACACCTTCAAGACCCTGTGGAGCCTCGATTCACTGCTCTGGGAGGTTAGGTGGCTTTACCATGAGTACAGAAAACTTCAAACCTAACCTCTACGTACTAGCGAGAATAATCAAGACCCTAATGGATAATGGGAGCATGAAAAGAACAAACCTAGCCCAGGCATCGGGACTATCGTACGACAAGCTCCAGAGGTACCTAAACTGGATGAGCGAAAGAGGCTTAGTCACAATAGATGGTGATGGCTATGTTAGATTAACTAAGGAGGGGGCTAAGGCTTACGATGAGTTGGTCCAGTGGATAATAAGGTACGTCGGCAGCCTGAGACTAAGCAGGCATTAACATTCACGCCCAACCTAAACTACGCATTAAGCTTAACTTACCATGCTTATAAGCTTCTGTGGAGTCTAAGTAAACAAACTTTATAAGTTCCTGTGGAGTGTCAGTACACAGTGATTGAGGATTACAATCCATGGTGGATCTCGAGGGATAGAATAAGTGAATTGGAGATTTACAGGAGGTTTGAGGAGGCTGAGGTTAAGTGGATCCCCGACGCCATTGATAAGATCAGTTTCACACCCTTCTCCCTAAACTTCCTCTTCGGACCCAGGCAGGTGGGTAAGTCCACGGCATTACTCCTAACCATTAAGGGACTACTGGATGAGGGAGTTAACCCAAAGGCAATATTCTACTACTCATGCGACATGTTGGCCGACTACAGGGAGCTTGATGAGGTCCTCGGTGACTTCATTAAGGTTAAGAGGATGAATAATGTACGAAGCGCCTACATCTTCCTCGACGAGATCACATACCCAAGGGAGTAATACAGGGCATTGAAGAGTAGGATCGACCGTGGTGATAAAACGAACGACAAGCCTTGCCTCTTTTTGTCGTGGGTGGTTTTTAAGTTTGGTTGTTTGTTTTTGTTGTGGATGTTGTGTAGGGCTGTGGCTGTTGAGCTTGAGGTCACCAAAGAGCTCAATAGGTTGCTTTGCTCCGTTGAGACTGCGTACCTCAACATCGTTCGTGAGGTTGTTGAATACGCTGTCGCAAACAATGTTACGAGCGCGAATAAACTCCATGGGCTGTTCTACCGCAGGTATAGGAGTGAGTACCAAGGCTTGCATGCTCACTTAGTCATACAAGCCATTAGGCAGGCATCTGAAATCGCGAAGT
>JC3454_104478_pt1 | contig 8687 bp, 8 predicted proteins | sample YNP_Site_4_FD_21673 | JGI IMG/M metagenome (IMG submission 21673) | reverse complement strand
CTTAGCCGTGCCTTAACCTAAGCTCCCTCAGTAGCCAACCCTTTATCTTAACCTTGGTGACCCCACCCTCATTCTTCATCATTATTGGCTTGCCCCTAAGTAAATCCCCAAGCGTTTTGGGGGTTAGTTGAGGTATCCCAGATTGCTCATAGAGCACGCCGTCCTGAAGCTCCTCGTTCCTCCTGCTCTCACCCACTAGTATTGGCTTGGCGTTAAAGACCCTATGCATTATGAGTAGGTCTATTATGCGGCTCCTCGGTATTGCTGATGAATCCGCGCTCACCTTAAGCACAAGCCTACCCAGGCTACCCTTCACATCTGCGACTATGGTGTATGAGTAATCATCCTCATCAACAACTACAGATCTAGCCCCAACTCCATTAAGCTCCTCGGCCACCAAATCCATCAATCTCCCACTACCTCTCCCAGGCATCGCCGTTGCAGTATTATGCTGGAACCCTATTAATATTCCTTACGGTTTGCGGGTATTTAACATTCATCGAGGACTCAGAATGTCATTAAACTTAGATCTATCAAATAGGTTAAAATTGGCCTTGAATTGGTATATGAAATTAATATTGAGATTATTTTCCAATAGGTTAATTAATTTACATTTAAATAGATTTCTATTTAATGGAGTAAAATTTATAAACAATGCGATTAGATATACTTGATTAGTATGCCTATAGGCTACATCCTCCTTCCAGCGGCGTGGATTAGCTTACTGGATGAGGCTAGGTGGATAAGTGCAGTTGGTGTACTAGCTCACCTGGGCTTAGCATCAGCATTCCTTGGTACGATCTTAATGGCCGTGGTTGCTGAGTTCCTCTACATAACTAGGCATGATGAGACTTGGCGTGATAAGGCGAGGATGTTCTCCGTGGTTTCAACAATCTTCTTCGGGGTTGGTGCAGCCTTCGGTACATTGGTTGAATTTGGTCTAGTTACCATATGGAGCAATTTCATTACCATAATAGGCTCCGCGATAGTCCTACCATTCTACCTTGAGTTATTCGCCTTCCTAACCGAGGTCATAATACTGCCACTTTACGTATTCACGTGGAGTAAGATTAAGAACGCATGGGTCCATTGGGTAATTGGCCTAGCCGCAGCCTTTGGTGGTTACTGGAGTGCCTACAACATACTTGCCGTAATGGCGTCACTAAGCATGAGACCACCTGGCCTCATAGTTCAGAACCTCGCCTCAACGACAGGGAAGACTGTTGCCGGCTTAACGGATTATTTAGTAACCTGGGCTAAGCCAACTGACGTTTGGAATATGTTTTGGTGGGGGGCTAACGTATTCATATTCCACGGTATTTTGGCGGCTGCCATATTGACCTGGTCAGTGATAAGTGCAATATACCTATATGGTTACCTGCGTGAACGCAGGCCAGATCAAATGAAGGTGCTTAGGGTTACCGTACCGGGTGTGGCTATTATGACCGCTGTCGAGGGTTTCATACTTGGCCATGAGCAGGGTGAGCTGGTGTTTCAATTTGACCCATTGAAGCTGGCCGCCATAGAGGGCTTATTCTGGAAGGGGCTCAAGGTTGATCCTTTAATGAGCCTCCTTGTCTATGGTACACTTAACCATGCCTTCTGGGGCTACTACTCATGGCCAGCTGACGTGAGGCCACCACTTGCACCATTCGACTTCCTGCCGATATTCTACCTAGGCTTCATGGTGACCCTAGGCGTGTTACTAGGCGTGTGGAGTGGTGGCCTGTCACTATGGTACCTGTTTAACGGCTTCTTCAGTAGGTTTAACTGGGCTAGGGCAATTGCCTCATTCCTGGAGAGGACTGGCCCATACGCCATGCCGCTCTTCGCAGCGTTAGCCTCCATAGGTGGTGCGGTAACCGCTGAGAGTGGGAGGGTTCCATTCATACTGGTTAAGGCCTCACCGGACCCGAACGGTGGGCCACCAGTAGTGTCGGGTGTCCCCATATACAGTGGTGGATTAATTAACCCAACCCTTAGCCTACCCGGCTGGTTAGTGGCCTTGGTTGTAATAGTTGAGGTTGCCATGCCGGCGTTAGCCGTATACATGGTCTACATATACATTAAGCATAGGGCGGTTAGAGAGGCGCAGGTGGTTGAATACTAGGGGTGGTGGGTATGGTATCCCCTGCTATTGTTGCGGTCGCCCTAATCGCATGGGCCTTCTCAGTGCACCTACCCCTAGTCTACACTGTGCTTGGCCTAGGTTGGTTGCTGCCGACGCTTGAGTTAATTGGTTATAGGAGTGGTAGGAGGGTTTACGTTGATGTGGCCCATGGCCTATCAAGCTACCTGATAGCCGTCTATGCCATTGGAGGTGTCTTCGGGACTATAGTAACAGTGTTCCTGGCAGGTCTACTACCCGTCTTCACCAACATAGCTGGTGTCCTTCTTTGGCCGGTTTGGGGTGTTGCCATAGTGTTTGGTGTCGCTATTGCGCTACCCTTCATAGGGTTCTACAATAGGACCTTCGGTAGGGTGAGCCCGATGAGGCACATTGCCATAGGCTACGGCATGGCCATCGCCTTAACGGTTATACCAGCCATGTTTAGGCTTGTGTTCGCCTACATAAACTACCCAGTGGGCACCTCAATAACCCCAAGCAGCACCTCAAACACAGGCTTCACCCTATCCGTAAACGTAATGGAGGCGTTGAGCAATCCAACGTATCCACCGCTGTTGCTAGCCACCATATTTGGCGCCATAGCAATGACAGGCATATTAGTCTCATCGATACATGGGTGGAGGTATACCTCAAGCAGGAGTGAGTATCATGAGGTTGGCCACAGGGTCGGTAATATGGTTGGCCTCACCTCCGGTGTCCTTTACTCAATATTCGCATTCTGGTACCTATACACAGTCTACCAGTACTCACCCACAATGGCCTGGTCAATATTCGGCCACCCACCTTCATACTTACCATCAGCCTTCTACAGCGTCTATAAGCCAACCTTCACGTTAAGCTGGATGCTCTACATGAACATAGCCCTCGGCCTAATCATACTTGCGCTGCTGCTGATTTCACTTAAGGTGGTTAGCAGGCCCGTTGAGGCGCTTAAGCTTGTATTAACACCATTGCTAATGGACTCTGCCGAGTTGATGAATGGGTTGGCCCACATGCCCTATGCCGTAGTCCCACCTGTAAGCGCCGCTGAGGTGTTGATTAAGACCTATGGGTTAGACTTCACCCTTAACGTGGCTAAGTGGCTGACCGTTAGCCAACTCCTAACCCCGGAGATTAACGCTCTACTTAAGGTGGTGTCCGTTGAGCCTGGTTTACTGGTGGGTAGCCTAGTCTTCTTCGCCTTCTTTAACGTACTGCTGCTCTACGTAATATACGCTGCCTTATCCTGGAGAAGGACAACCACGGCCATGGGGGTTTAATGCCCAGCGCCCGGGCCTTTCCCAGTGTCAAATCTTAATCATTATTCTTCCATTCCTCTCCGATGAGAACAACCTCATTAGGGCATCCCTGGCCTCATTAAGATTGAAGTACCTGTCAACCTTAACCCTAAGCCTGCTCATCATGTTAACCAGCTCCAGTAGCTCCCTCCTAGTCCCACCCGTTGAGCCTATTATGGCCGCTTCGCTTGAGTAGACTTGGGATATGCGCAGCTTAACCTCACCACCAGTCAATTGGCCGAAGGTAACCCACCTACCACCCCTACCAAGCACTGACGTACTTGCCTCCCAGGTCCTCTCACCCAGTGGGTCAACCACCACGTCAGCCATCCTACCCCCGGTAGCCTTCTCAACAACCTCCCTAACGTTGCTCAACGACGCCACGTAATCAGCGCCAAGCTCACTAACCCAACCCTTACTACTCACTGCAATAACCCTGGCTCCCATTAGTTTACCCAGTTGCACGGCGAACTGCCCAGTGTTACCCGAGGCTCCGAAGACAACCAGGGTTTCACCAGGCCTTAACCCAGCCCTCCTCAGGGCGTGGTATGAGGTTAATGCAGCCACCGGTAGGCTAGCCGCCACATCCCAGTTGACATCGCTGGGCAGCTTAATGAGGTTCCTGTCAGGTATCACGGCGTATTCAGCCCATCCACCATTAGTCACCACGCCTACTATGCCACCATTCCTGCATAGGTGTTCCATTGAGGCTAGGCACAGGTCGCATGTACCGTCGAAAACCCTGCCGTAAACAACCACCCTATCCTCTGGTTCAAAGCCCGTAACGTGCTCACCCACCTCCTCAACAATACCCGCAAACTCAGCGCCCGGTATGTGCGGTATTGGTTTAACCCTTATTGAAGTCACGGTGTAGTAGTCCACTGGGTTAACACCAGACTCAACAACCTTAATCAACACTTCATGGGGACCCGGCTTAGGTCTACTGAGCTCAACGAGCCTTAGGTCGTTTAAGTCATTTCTCTCGAAGACCACAGCCCTCATAGCTTAATATCCGAAATTGGGCAATTAAACCTAACTCGAGGACTCTGAAAGAATGGAAAACCTGACGGAATAGGGAATATTGGTTGTTTTTCTCTATCTATTTTAATATCCAAATAACTTGCTTAGGTACGTCTGCATCCAGCGATCCTTCTGAACCGTGTACTCACGCTTGGGTTCAGGGTCCTTAATTGGCTTAGGGGTCTGCTGTGTATAGTCAAACCCAAACTGGAGGCTTAACGTCTCCAACCTACCCTCAATATTGCCTAGATACGCCCACCCAACGAAGGCGTATTGAACATTAACCCTATCGCCAACCCCCAGATCCTCAAGAATCTTATTCACGGCGAATAGGGCGCTTTCAAAGGCAATCTCCTGGTTCTTCGGGTAGGGTAACCTAGCCGCGTCACCGGCCGCCAACACATCATCGTACTTAATGTGTCTCAGATCCGTTGGTGATCTGACTTCGAACCAATTATCACCAAGTCCAGCGTCCCTTATGAATGAGGGTGCCCTATTGGGCTCCAGCATAGCTAGTACGTCGAACTTATACCTCTCACCACTCCTCGTAACTACCTCATTACTGCTTAACTCGGTTATATCCTGGTTCGTAACCAGCTCTATGCCAGCCTTATCGTAAAGCTCCTTAACCTTATCCGCTATTATGGGTGGCTGTGTCTTGTCATTGGCATCCACGTGAATTACCCTAACCCTATCTCTAACACCCCTATGTTTAAGCACCGTGTGAGCCAGTAGAGTGGTCTCTGTGGGTGCAGGGGCGCAGCGGTATGGAGCCTTTGGGGCATATATGAGCACTGTGCCTTGGTTAATGCTCCATAGCTTACTCTTAAGCTCAGTCAACATGCCTGGGTCGTAGACGTTACTGTTAACCCACCACCACTTCCCATACCCAGTAATCCCACTGCCATCGAAGACCACGCCGGGTGCCACTATAAGGTAGTCGTAGCTTAATGCGCCGCCTGCTGTGCCGTAGGGTGGGGATTCAACGTACTTAACAACCCTATTACCAGGGTCAATGCTGGACACGGCACCGTAAACCACCTTAATACCCAGGGAGCCGACGTAGCCGTAATCCCTAATTATCCTCTCAAACCTCTCCTCATCCGTAAGTATTAATGGCCTTGTTGGACCACTAACGTAATAAGGCTCCTTAGTTAATACAGTCACCTCTACCTTATCCCCCAGCCTTGAGGCTAACGTTGTGGCTGCGGTTAGGCCAGCTATCCCACCACCAATCACAACCACCTTAGCCATACGTGAACTTGGACTGAGGGTTAATAAATCTTTTCCGGGTCAAATTTTCATTATTTCTCAGCATGGTCAAATTTGCGACATAAAATTCCCTAACATTTTTGATTAGTGAAATATTTCAACGGTAATGCTTAAAATTATCCAGTTTAGTATCCGACATGGTTAAGAGGATTGGCATATCCTTCGCGGTGGGTAGGAGGGAGACTGTTCCAAGGACCATGGAGATTATGAAGAAGGCGGCTGAGCTCGGCTTCACTGAGGCTTGGTCTGGCGTGGGGCTTGATACCCTGGAAATTGTTAAGGAGATTGCCAAGCTAGCTAACTCACTGGGCTACTACTACTTCGTCGATATAAACCCCAAGGTACTCTCAGACCTGGGCGCCTCCCCAGGCGACCTGGGCGTTTTCAAGAGGATTGGGGTTGGGGGTGTTAGGGCTGATTGGGGGTTTAACCTAGAGCAGTTAGCCACAATGGCCAATAATGACCTAGGCCTCAAGGTTGAGTTAAACGCAAGCGTGTTCCCGGTTGACGAATTAGATAACTTACTGAAGCTCGTTAAAAAGCCGGAGAACCTAATGGCGAGCCACGACTGGTATCCCTGGGAATACACTGGGTTAAGCCTTGAGAGTGCCCTGGCCAAGTCTAAGGAATTCCACGATAGGGGAATACCAGTGGGCATATTCATATCCGTTAAGGATGGTGAGAGGACTACGGTTGAAAGCCTTAGGCATATGGATATTGAGAACTCGGCGACAATACTCTTGAACTCGAAATGCATAGATAGGGTACTCATAGGGGATCCGTTGCCAACCAATGAGGATTTAACTAAAGTCGCCAACGCCAGGAAGAGGACTAGGATAAGGGTTGTGGTTTACGATGGTTTAACTGAAGAGGAGGCTAAGGTGTTTAATAGGGAGTTTAGGGATGTTAGGATTAAGGAGAAGACCATTGGCCTAACAGTCGGTGGTAAGAATAACATTAAGCCAAGGAACATTGTGAGGAGGTTTAAAGGAGCAGTGACGGTGATTAACAATAACCCAGATTACATACAGGTCTGGATATTTAAGGAGGATGCCCCACCAGACCCCAGGTTCAACGTGATAGGTGAAGTGTACCCAGAGGACATGGTTATCATTGAGCATCTTGCTGAAAGAACTAGGAGCATACTATCAGTGCCAACGGGCGAGGAGGAGGTTCCCGTGGTTCTAATACCTTATAAATCCGCTTAACTTAAAAACCCCTCAACAGTGTTGAGTGAGGGTCCCTTGGGTTGGTTAAATAGGGATGTCATATCAGCCCTGGACTTCAATAGGGATGAATTAATGGTTCTATTCAATGAGGCTAGGGAAATGGAGAAATACGCCAAGTCAAGGTTAAACATACTTGAAGGTAAGATAATGGCCACGGCTTTCTTCGAACCAAGCACAAGAACTAGGCTAAGCTTCGAGGCGGCTATGATAAGGCTTGGTGGGCATGTGCTTGGATTCGGCTCAGTCGAGGCTTCATCCATGGCTAAGGGTGAGAGTCTGGGGGACACCATCAGGATGCTTGACTCCTACTCGGACATAATAGTGATTAGGCATAGCCTTGAGGGGGCCGCCAAGTACGCTGCTGAGATAGCCACGGTGCCCGTTATCAACGCTGGTGATGGTACCCAGAACCACCCAACACAAGCCATGCTGGACGCCTACACTATTTGGAGGGAGTTCGAGAGGATTGACGGCTTAACCATAGGGGTGCTGGGTGACTTAAGATACGCCAGGGTGGTTGTATCGTTGATACAGCTGCTCAGCAATTTCAGCGTTAAGCTACGCCTAATATCACCTGAACTACTTAGGCCGAGGAGGGAGTTGATAGACTTCATGAATAGCAGGGGCATGAGTTACAGCATGCATTCAAACCTAAGCGAGGTACTGAGTGAGTTAGACGTACTCTACGTGGTTAGGATTCAGAGGGAGAGGTTCCCAGACCCCGTTGAGTATGAGAGGGTTAGGGGGAGTTTCAGGGTCACCCCAGAGACACTCGCCGGCGCCAGGGACACTTTAATAGTACTTCACCCACTACCCAGGGTTGACGAGGTTGACCACAGGCTGGACTCTACCAAGTACGCAAGGTACTTTAGGCAATCGGCACTGGGGATACCATTAAGGATGGCCCTACTCAAACTGATACTAAAGGGTGAATAGGCCGCTGAAATGCCAAACCGATAAGTAATGGTTTAATAGTGTTTAGTACGCAGAGGCGATGAGGTTATGATGAAATGTTTATAAATCTAGGGTATTCCCTTAAAAATTAATTGTGGTTAAGGTTCCGGTTAAACTGGTTACCTGGGATGACATAGTGACCTGGGCCTCAACGCTGGCTGGTAAAATAATCGAGAGTAGGTGGATGCCGGACATAGTAGTGGCTATAGCCAGAGGGGGGTATGTACCGGCTAGGCTACTCTGTGACCACATGGGGATTAATGACCTCGTTAGCCTGCAGGTGGTTCACTGGCCCAGTAGCGCCCAGGTGGCTGAGAAGGCCTACATAAAGTACCCCGTGGCCCAAATGGACCTTAACGGTAAGAGGGTTCTAATCGTGGATGACATTGTTGACACAGGTGACAGTGTGTTAATAGCTAGGGACCATGTGCTGTCAAGGTGGCCCAAGGCTGATGTGAGGACTGGTGCACTTCAATGGATATCCACAGTGGCCAAGTTTAAGCCGGATTACTATGCATATGAGGTTAAGGATTGGGTTTGGTTCATGTACCCATGGAACCTCACCGAGGACCTATCTAACTTCATAACTAGGATAATGGTGGAGGAGTATAAGGCCAGTGGTAAGGTTAACTGGAGTTTACTGGAGTTGACTGAGAAGTTAAGTGAGTGGTATGGTGATGAGATACTCAAGGTGCCTGTATCATACTTAGGTAAGGCCTTAGCTAACCTGGAGAGGAATGGTGTTGTTTTAAGACTGAGGGAGGGTAACGTTGACCTCATTAAACTGGCTAAGGGTTAACGCCTAGG
>JC3454_100316_pt1 | contig 8737 bp, 10 predicted proteins | sample YNP_Site_4_FD_21673 | JGI IMG/M metagenome (IMG submission 21673) | reverse complement strand
AGCGCTTCTAAACGTTAGTAATATTTTCACTGATGAGCACTATTTAAATAAGCGATTCAATTACTTCAAATACCTAATCAATGATTATTTAAGGAGACCGGCCCAAATCGCTGAATCCACAACATACATGGAACTGAAGATAGGCGTGCATGACGTTGATAGCTTCAATAAGATGCTCGAGAATCACTTCAAGGATGATCCAAGTGACCTATTGAGTAATGGCGTGTGGTCTATGATCCTGCCCTCATAATATCACAAGAATATTAGTGTATTACCTTAACATGTATACGTATACTTTACGTATACATGCATACAGATATACGGTCTAAGATCGTATTATTAGAATATTACTTAATCATTTATATACTAATATATACTAATGAACCTGAAGTAAAGTCTCTGTTCGAGGTTGCTAATATAGGCAAGGATAACCGTCTAGGTCTAGCAATTAATCAAGTTAATCCCTTGTTAATAAGTAGGGTTGAAGAATTAAGTAGTATAATTTAATTTTCACGGCAAGGATTTGAATGAACTCTCTGATGCGTTTACTTTGGTTACTGCGTCACCGTGGTTCCCTGCTTTTTCATTTCAATTATTTTTTCGAGGAGCTTCTCCATCGCGTCACCCGCCTTACACCTTATGTTTACGTCAGCTATGTAATCCAATTCCGTGGGTTCCATATTTATTATTATCACCTTACCACCCATCTCCTTAACAAAGAGCGGTATATAGGCTGCAGGATACACGGTTAATGAAGAACCAACAACAAGCACGGCATCACTTATCATGGCTAACTCCCTGGCTCTGTCAAAGTCCTTAACGGGTTCACCAAACAATACTGTGTCAGGTTTGAGCACACCACCACACTCATCACATAGGGGTGGTACCTGGCCACTATCTATTTTCTTGATAACAACATCCATAGGATATGCACGACCACAGGCGATGCATACGGCTCTCCTCATTGTTCCATGGAGCTCAATAACATTTTTAGACCCGGCAGCCTGGTGTAGCCCATCCACGTTTTGTGTAATCACGGCCTTTATCACCCCCATGCTCTCCAGTTCAGCCAATGCGCGGTGTGCCCTGTTTGGCTTAGCTATGAAGAGGGCGCTCATCCTCACCCTATAGAATAACCAGAACTCCTTCGGGTGTTGTAGGAAGTAATTTATCGTGGCTATCTCGGGACTGTATTGCTTCCATAAGCCCTGAGGTCCCCTGAAGTCTGGAATACCTGATTCAGTGGATATGCCAGCGCCTGTGAATGCTATTGCGTGCCTAGCGTTCACCAATATGTTTGCTGCCTCCTCAATATCCCTAACATTACAACCCACCTCACCCATGCAAAGCCATAGAATATAACCAGAGCTGATTTTAAGCATTTACGGCAGCCTTGATCCACGGACGCTCCATAACTCATGGCTGGATTAAATTATGGCTGATTGAACGAAGATTGGGCACCGACAAGGCAAAAATACTTAATACCTTTTATTGCAGGTTGTAAGGTGAATGATGATCTGACGACGGCCTGACCTCCTGATGAGCGCGTTGGTGCCTGATCGTGAGTTACTCCATTGCTTTGTTCGCGTTGTGGATTGTGTCGTCGTATATTCTCTCGATATCCTCTATGGATCTGATTTCGATGGCTTCTAACCCGTAGTCCCTCCGGAGTGAATCGAGTGCCTGCTTATTGTGGGCTATGACGTATAGTGCTGAGGAGAAGGCATGTTTTTCCCAGTCCATTATTGATAGGTTGAGTAGGTTTATGCTGCCTCCCGAGCGCATGGGTTCTGTTGTGTACACGCTGGCTAGGTATGGCACCCTGAGCCTTTGTGACAGTACCCTGGCTATTACGCTGGATATCCAGTCGTGAGAGTGTATTAGGTGTATGTCCCTGGGCACCACGTACGGTATCCTGGACAGGACCTCAACAAGTAGGAAGTGCATGTATGCGACAACGTCACTAAACCACCTATCATTAACCGTGTGTACGTACACATTACCATCTATGTAATTGCCCTCAAAACCAGCTGGGTGTATTAGGTGTATTTCGTATTTACTGGATAACCTAATTACCAAATCCTTTACTTGGAATGCCAATGACCCAACTACCCTATGTGGTGGGTATTCCGTGCTTATGTGGAGTACCCTAATCACCACAACAGTTAGCAGTAGATACTGCTTAATTTAATTATCGCCGTTGTCGTTAAGTGCACAGAATCATTTATGGTATTTACATAACCAAGAACCCTTAGTTTATCAATGAGGCTCCGAACCTCCTCAATACGTAAGCCAGCAATCCGAGCCAGGTCCTCAATCCTAACAGCCCTCTCCCTATCAATAGCCGCTAATGAGTGAAGAACCTGCATTATGCTCCTAATCTTCGACTCATAACCAGGCTCCACAAAGTCTAAATATTTTACTTCCAAGTTAATAAACTTCACCCTACCACCCTATAATTAAATGTTGAAAAGCACTTATAAAATCATTATTAATTCGTAAAGCAGTGATTGAGGTAACAACGGATAAGGTATTGTATGAGCCAGGGGAGGATATTGAGGTTAACATTAAGATAGATGGTTTAGTGAGTAGTGAGAGTGTTGATTTCGTGGTAATAAAGGATTCCAGGGAAATCATTAGGCGCGCACTTCAGGCAGTGCCCCCTGAATTTAATTTTATCGATTACATAAAACTAGGCGATACTGGATTCTACGAGGTTGTGGTTAAGTGCTGCGGCGATGAAAGTAGGGTGCCAATAATGATTACCGAAAGGTCGGAATCACCGATTAGGCTTATTATCGCGTTTCACAATCACCAACCAATACATAAATACCCAAATGGTCATTACCATGGGCTCTGGGCGTTCTACCATACCTGGTCGCAGGAGTTGCAGCCTATATATGATGTTGGGCCTTACCTGTTACATGCTAGGTTAGTCGATAAGTACAGGGTTTCAATTACATATAACCTAAGTCCAAGCCTACTGTGGCAGTGGGATGATGCGTTGAAGAACGGTATTCTTATTGAGGGTGAAGATTACATCGGTTATGTGAGTCCTCGGGATCCTAGGATGGAGTTAATTAGGGAGGCTCGGGACACATACTCAAGGCTTGCCAAGGATGGTGTCATAGAGGTTTTGACGAGCTTCATAGCGCACCCAATAGCTGGTTACCTAATCGAGAAGTACGGTGTTGACGAGTTGTTAAGGTGGGAGCTAGAGGTTGGTAAGAAGGTGACTAAGGAGGTTCTTGGCGTTGATGCTGTTGGTATGTGGCTACCTGAGCTTTATTTTTCCGAGAGGCTGAAAGATATGTTGTGTAACGAGGGCATCAAGTACATAGTACTCGATGGTGTCTACCACTTAGGCGAGAGCATCAAGGACAAGGGCTCATTATTTAAATTGTACAAACACGACTGCCTTACAATACTATTCAGAGACACGGCACTTAGTGATTTATTAAGCTTTCAATTAAACAAGGCAGGTAACGCACGCGAGGCAGACGTGAATGCCAGGAGGTTAATAATTGAGATAGCAATGAGGAGCTCCTACGCTAAAGGTGGTGTGGTAACCATAGCGCTGGATGGCGAGAATTGGATGGTTCTTCCGCGACCGAATCCCTACGCAGCCCTACTCCTCGAGAAAATACTCCTCTACCTATCTAGGGCTGGTGTTGATGGTTACATAATACCGATAAGGCCATCCGTAATTATTAATGAGACTCAGGAGGAGATTAGGGAATTGCCGACGACATCTTGGTTGGGCTCACCGAGTAAATGGGTTAGTGAGAGGGCTGAGGTTCAATCGAGGCTTTGGTCGATGGCGCAGTTAGCCATTAATAAGTGGAGGATCTACGAGGAAGTTTTCGGCGAGGACTATGATTTAAGGATGTCTCTGGCGATGACTCTCGATAGCGATTATTACTGGGCTGAATTCGTGAATGCGGAGCATGTCGGTTCGTGGGTATTCAATACCGTGAAAATCGTAAATGAGGCATTGTCGGCGTTGACATTGAGGATTATTGAGTATGATAGGCAGGTGGAGATCATCATAGGTAATAGGTGGATTAAGGATGCAAGCCTAGTAATTAATGTGGAGTCTCCAGAAACAAACCTGGAGCATAATGTTAAAGTTCCAAGCAGTTCGTCAGAATCCCTTAAGCTAGATCGCACCAATAACATGAGCATCTCAATACTAACACCAAGGACTAAGGTTCCCATAATGAAGACCATAAGGATCCTCGGCATTAATGCACAACCTTAGTAACCTCCGACCCATCTATCAAATACGTGATATCCCCTGTAGACAATCGCGTGAGTAGGTAATCATGGACATGGTCGATATCAACCTCTCCATAGGCCACACCCACAGCCACACCCCTCATGGGTAGCCCCTCCCTCATTATATAGCCAAAACCCCAGGACCAAGCCCACGAGGTAACCATCTTAAGTAAATTCACGGGCTTCAGCTCAGGGCTCCTTGCTACGGTGTACCTTAGTAAGCGTAGTTCATCCCATGGGTTCGGTTCTATTAAGGCGACGTTGTCTGTACCAACCATGGGTCTTAATTCATTCCTTAACATGGCGGTTATGTTTGGTAATTTATTGACAAGCTCAATATTAGATCTAGGGCATATTGCCGTTGGAATTTTTGGCAACTTAGATACTTCATCCGCATTTAATTGGGTCAGGTGAACGAAGAGGGAATTTCCCGTAACAAGAGTACTCAACGCTCTATCCAAATCACCGTCAGCATGCGTATCCTCTGTTTCGGAAACATGGGTGCTAATTAATAAACCACGTGAACCAGCTAACCTAGACGCAAGCCTCAACTCTGCCGTTGAGTAATTAAGTGGTGAAATAAGCGATATGCCGAATCCATTATCCACGAAGTACCTAACCTCCTCCTCAAAGGTCTCATCCACGTCCTCCTCCTCATCCGGCTTAACATACACCCTAAAAGCGCTGGGCTCAGCAAGTGGGATTACGCATAATCCAACCCTTTTGGCCTCCTCAATAACCATGTTTGTGAAGTATTTGCCGTACTCTATGATCGTTAACAAACACCCAACTCCGTAACTCCTGATCCTACGAAACACAAGGGATAACCCAGCCCTTAGGGACTCAGGCTTGGCTCTACGTAGGTAGTAGTACTTAAGGCCGTAGGGAGCGCCTACCAAATCGTCAATATAGTACTTATTGTATAACCCAATTAGGAAGTAATCAAGTACGTGTATGTGGGCGTTTGTTAATTGGGGCATTAAGACAGTGTTACCAAGGTCAATGACATTTGCGTATCCAGGTACCTTACCTATGCCTGTTATCTCACCGTCAGAGATGTCAATAACGGCATTATCGATGGCGTTTAAGTCTTGATCCACGAGTGCAATCGACGACTTAATGCTCAACCTACGCATTCATTAAGTCATTCATTTAAATTCTAATAAGTAATACTCAAAATACGATGAGGATCGCAATTGCTGGTCTAAACCCGGGTAGTGCCATGTATGCGTATTACATGGCTAAGGATGGGCATGAAGTAACGGTGTACACGGAATTACAGGGTGATGTGTTTTTTGCAGATCTAATGCCCCACGCTCTGCTTGGCATTGTGAATAGGGAATCAATAAAATTATTTACCAGGAAGTACCTCGAGGACATATTGGGTATGCATATCATAAACACAAGCCTTAAGTCGCTCATTATTAATGGGAACAAGGTCGTTGATCAAGCACGTGGAGTCTATGATCACTACGATAAAGTCGTGGTTGGTTCCGAGGTTGTGCTTGGGAGCTCGGGTAATTGCCTAAGTATATATAGTGATAGGCTCAAACTAGGTAAGTACGCAATCACCGGCAAGGACATCGGCAAGAACCTGGAGGCGTCATTATTGGTATCGGAAATTGGGGGTTCTGTCAACCTAAACGTTCCATTGGCTATCGATGGCGATATTGCCAAGTCACTGCCGATTAATAGAGTTGAAACATACAATGAGTGTATCGATACTGATTATAAAATCACAAACCCCATAATTGGTGAGGGATTCGTTGGCGAGCTTGTTGGTAGGGGTTTCACAATGAGGGATTCATTAAGCGGGCTTGATTATATTGTTAATAGGGATTACCAATTGGTGATTATGGGTAAGTTAATGGCATTGAGGGATTTGGGTGTAATTAACTCGGTGCCAACCATGCCCCGTCTTGAGGTTGGGTTTTCGAGGAATTACTCCTTCCTATCAATTGGGTTGGCCAGGGATGAGCTGGGCTTGGTATTTAGGGATCTATCATCATCAAGGATTGCGTATCATGGAGATGATGGCGAGATCACAGGCAAGGTTCTACATAGAGGTAATAGATTGTTGAGTTTGCAATTGATTATGAGGGGCATTAAGATATACAATTGGTTTTATCATATATACTCCCTAATAATGCTCAATTCCACAGCATACCTAATAATTGATATGGGTTACGAAAGGTTGTTCGGCACGTTAAGGGGTTTGATCGAGCAGTTGATTCTAGATACATATAATATATAGATACCTGAGCTATGCAATAAATAAGTTTTATTAAGGACTCCACACATTAATTCAATAGTGCCTGGTGTCTTAGCCAATGTGGATTACGAGGAACCGCTCACAAAATATAGGGTAAGGGAGGTTCTTATAGAGGCGCGTAGGCACTCAATAGGTTATATAGATAAGATGAAGCAGGAGGTTCTCGCGGACTCCTTCTACGTGCATTATAGGCAGCCTATACTAAGGATGCCCATTGATAATGAGGATATGGAGACGTCATTATGGAGGTTCGTGGTGTCCACGTACGTAAGGAGCGAAACCTACAACGATGTGGCTAGGATAACGAGACTCAATGGTAGGTTATCTAGAATTATGGCGCTCAAGCTTCTCAAGGTCTACAATAGCATATTGAGTAAGATGGATAGGAACGAGGCATTTAGGCAAATGGTTGAGTCAGCAATGGACCAGAGAGACTCTACCTCGAGGGAGAGTAGGGCGAACCTTGAGCGGGAGGTAAAATCCCTAATAAACTTCTACGTAGGCAACATGAAGAAGGTTGGGGATACCGTGAACAGGGTTAGGATGCTGTTTGGGGAGTCCGTGGGTCATGAGATAGCTGATATACTATTAAGTACGGATATAGACCCATACAGGTTAAGGTTGATCTCAATGCTCAATTCCCTAATTAGACTTATCGTAGACGCCAAATACGTGGTCGACACCGTCAGCGACGTAGATGCGGAACGCGTCGGTGTGGTGGGTGGCGTAAAGAGAATGACAAAGGCCTCGGAATTAAGGGATATGATGCCGAGCGAGAGATTACTCATGAAATTCGCAAAACCCGTGTTTGCATATAAGTTGGCCATGGGTAACGTACTTGTTAGGGAGAGGAAGGCCGTCAGGAAGCCTAAGATATACATGTTAATCGATAAAAGTGGCTCGATGTTCTACACGGTCAACGTAAACATATTCGAGGTTGGGGCGATAAGCAAGATAACGTGGGCTACAGCATTGGCGGTGATACTCGCAATGAAGGGAGGCAACCTAGCGGTAAGGTTCTTTGACCAACAGGTATACCCAATCTTGACGAATAAGAAGGACATAGTTAGGATGCTCCTGTCATTAATACCCCTAGGTGGGACAGACATAACAAATGCCGTAAGGGCAGCGATACAGACGCGGCAGATAAGCGTCCCTAAGGAATTATAAACTCGTGATAATAACGGATGGGGAAGATGATAATGTAGATCCATCAGTATTCAACAAGGCAAAGACGGTATTCAGATCGGTCAAGGTAATACTCGTTGGCGGAGAAAACAGCGTTATCGAGAACAGTACCCGATACAATAAAAATACAGGAGCTAAGCAGTGAAAGCTTAATGCATGTGATAAAGAAAATCTAAAACTTAACAATAATTGAAGAAGGGATGGCGAATTATCTCTAGAATAATTATGAACCCCTGCGACTTCAAGGTTCCAGGAAGGCTTTTAAGGGGGAGGAAAATCCATCCGGAGGCGTTCTTATGAATAAGGCGATTTACCTTATATTCCTAGCCAAGAGTATAAGAACATTCATGTTTGGGGTCATTAGTATATTAATTCCAATCTATCTTGCGAGCCTTAACTACCCCGTGTTCTACGTGACCTTGGGCATATTCTTCGTCGTACTTGGCAATGTAGTATTCAACTTACTACTAGCTTTATATGAAAGTTTAATTGGAAGGAAAAACTTCCTAATTATGTATAGCCTACTCATGATGGTAGCTGGAATAATTTTACTCCTTTCAAGTAACCTCGTATTAATATTAATAGCCCTCTTCATAGGGAATATAAGTGTAACTGGAACCGAGACAGGCCCATTTCAATCGGTGGAGGTTGGGGTTATCCCAAAACTCGTTAAAAATCCAGGTAGGGTGCTTGGGGTGTATAACCTGCTCGGTTATTCATTTTCATCTTTGGGCGCATCATCACTATCGTTACTCCCACACTTAATTACCAACAACGTCACCATAGCCAAGCTCATCTATACGCTTTACATAATTACATCGATCCTTCTCGCCGCAATCTACAAAAAGATTGTGAATATAGAGGTGAGCAGTAACAAAGTGAACGCTAGCTTAGTGAATGTATTCTTAAATAGTGATGTTAGGAATCTTTCAATACTATTTGCAGTCGACGCCCTTTGGTGGTAGCTTGATAACCCAGTCGTTACTGGCGCTTTGGTTT
>JC3454_104285_pt1 | contig 8759 bp, 7 predicted proteins | sample YNP_Site_4_FD_21673 | JGI IMG/M metagenome (IMG submission 21673) | reverse complement strand
CCTTCAGGAGGTTCGCAGAGCTCATGTACGGGCGCGGCGAGCAGAGGCCCTCGCCAGGCGCGGGGACTTCGATCTCAGACTACACAGTTAGCCTTGAGGAGGAGTTCCTTGAGCAGCTGGGCAAGGCCGTGAGGCCCCCGGAGGCCACCAGGCTCGCCCTGAGGGCGTGGCCGAGCCTTGAGGGTGAGGGGGAGTTCGCCGTCGACGAGTCCCTTGAGTCGAGGGTCCACTACTTGGTCAAGGCCTTCGTCTTCGCCAGGCTCGTGGGCCACATAAGCAGGTACCTAAAGGAGAGGGGCCTAGGCGAGGAGGAGGCCCTCAGGAGGGCCCTCGAGTGCGTCAAGACGGAGGGCGACGCCAAGGCGCTGCTGGCAAGCGAGGCCGGGAGGAGGCAGGAGGAGCTGGGCGTGGTCCCTGACATATACGTGAGCAGTAGGTGCTCCGAGGCGCTGGGCCTCAGGGGAGGCCTCGACGTTGAGGTGGAGACCCTCTACGGCACGGGCACGGTAATTCACAAGGTCTGGACCACGATATTGAGGAGGATGGAGCTGCTCGGGAAGGTCATCTCTAACGTCTGGGTCGTCGTGCCGAACCCCTCGGCCCTCACGCACATTTACCACCTGCTGTCGCTCGAGGAGGAGCTAAGGCCGCTGGGGGACGCCGTTACCCTCTGGACCCTTAACCTCGACGACAGCGACCTGGGCCTGATGAGGCTTGACGACGTCTACGGGGAGCTGAGGAAGGTGATAGGAGGCGCCCAGGCGGCCAGGAGGCTGACGTCTGCAGGCGCCTAGGGCTCAGGCGCTGGAGAAGGCAATGAGTCCTCACCTTAGCGTCCTTGGGCTTCAGGCCGACGCCTCTAGGTCTTCCACGCAAATTTGCGTGGAAAAGCTGATATCGCTGAGGTCGTAGTTCTCAGGTCCACGTAGTCTCACTCCATAAGCTTACTCGTCAAGGTCCTCGGCCTCACGCCCGCAGCCCCTGCCGCGGAAAACGTGTCTGCCCTCCCTCTCCGCATTAACGTCATGGACCCTTTCCCACCTCTTCTCGAACTCGTCGGGCGTCACGCAGTTCACCTCGCGCTGGCCCTCGTCGCCTATGTATACTATGCAGATGATGTGCCGGTCCCGCCTGCTATCAAGGTACTGCACCTCGTTCTCAGTGAACGATATGCTCTCGCACAGCCTCTCGTCCCACCTGCCCTTTGGCACCCTCCTGCCCTTCACCTCAACCGTGTATCGCTCGCCGTCCTTGGAGACGACCATGTCGTAGGGCCCAGGCCCCCTCCTGTACTTCATAGCTACGGAGTAGCCCATCTTCACGAGGTATTCCGTTGCGAGCCGCGCAGCCGTCATCTCCACCTCTTCACTTAAGGGTGAAAGCTCGCCGCGGCCCCAGCTGGGGCTCGCCGCGCAGGGCTTCAGCTCAGGCGACTGCCCCTGCCCGCAGACCTTGTAGACGGCCTCCGCCAGCTCCTTGGCGTAGGGCGCCGCCTCCTTGAACACCGGGGAACCCCTTATCACGGCCTCGAGGGCCACCTTGTCAGCTATGTCGAACCTGCCATGATCACGCAGGTACCTGCAGGCGTACCTCACGACGGCCACTAACTGAGGCCAGGGGACCTTTGGGTCCTTGAGGAGGCACTCAACCTGCGTGGCGACCTCGTAGGCCTCTTCTGAGGGGGAGCGCTCATAGTCTGCCACAGGCGGTCATAGTTTACAGGGGCTGAGCGCTTCTAAAACGTTAAAGTAAAGCAGGATAATTCATTAGAGGCCCCCTATCACGTTATGGGGACAGGTGCTGAAGGCCGCGGACGTCTATCTTTAGGGTTTTGAAGGCGGAAGAAATAATAGAGCCCTTGACCGCTAGTTTAACGCGGAGATATTGACTAACAGAAGGAAGCGCTCCCCCTTTGATAACTACAGGCTTAAGATCTCTACGAGGATCTATGAGCTTGAGCTGCGCAGAGACTTCGAGGAGATGGTGTACAGCGCTGTAAGCAATTATGATGAGTATAAGAAGCTTCTGGAGTTCTACACCGAGTACAGGTTAGAGGGGCGCCCGGAAGACCAGGCGATTTCAGAGGCGCTCCGCAGACTTGAAAGGTACAAGGAGCGGGCCTCAAGCCTCAGGGGCTCCTGGAGGTCCCTGCTCTACGAGCGTGCTGAGGAGCGCCTCAGGTCCTACCTTGAGTGGGTGGGCTTCCCAGGTCTGATAGCGAGCCCAACTGCAAAGCTGGCCAGACATATAGCTAAGTACGGGCTAGGGGGCGACTGCGACGCCATAGCCAAGCTGGCCATAGCCAAGGGGCTTGAAGGCCTCGCAACCACTATAAGGGCCCAGGACGGCAGGGAGGTCAAGGTCCCCCTGTCGGCCGCCTTCGTTAAGTTCTTCTGCAGCGACAAGGCCCGGGAGGCCTATGAGAAGGCGCTGAAGGACGTCTACGGCAAGGAGGTCGACGCCTCTGAAATCTTCGCCGCCCTGCCTAACCCCTGGTGAGCCCAGCATAATCGATAAGGCCGCCAGGGCTAAGGGCTGGGCTAAGGCCTCAGGGGTTGAGAGCGCAGCCCTGGGTCACCAGGCCTCATCCTCATGGCCGCTACAGGCCTTTGACAGGTCCTTTAACACGACATCCAGGCACTGCTCAAGCTGCTGCTTGAGAATATCCTTCAGACGCTTCTCTGCCAGCTTAACTGCTTGTGACAGGCACTTCTGTACCTCACCTGGATCAGCTTTGGATCTCTGCCCTAAGCAACTCTCGCACGCCTTCACCACGTAATCCTTCAAATCATCGGGGAGGTCTACGCAGGCCTTAGACTCCGTCAGGATCTTCTTTACCTTCTTTGTGATCTTCTTCTTCATTTCCTCCTCCCAATTCTCAAACTCTACAGCCATCCTCTTTCCCACAGGTCTTTTAGAGTCCAGAGTTTTTAAGACGCGACAGCTACCATCGGGTCATTTTTAGGTAGCGCAGATGGATGTTCTCTCCGTCACCTCAGCTCCCTTATCCTTATCCTAAGCCCGTCATAGGAGACCCCTCTATGCCGCTGAACTTCACCGTGTGCCATAGGTTCAAGTGCTAGGACCTCCGTCAGTTTCGTACTCTTTATGGTAAAGGAGTGTCATTTCGTCATTTACATTAGGCTACCTGCCCTTCTTAAAGAAAGGGTCTCTCAACGCGAGTTCACGTTACAGGCTCTCGGGATTTTACCTATGAGCATCCGAAGCCGTCTAAAGCTAAGTTAAAGCGTATGGGAAACGTTTTTAAGCAACAGAGAAAGGAGGAAGTAGAAAACTTGTGAAAGTGACCAGCCAAAGCCTTAAAAAGCTTGGCCAAAGAATTTATAGATACATTGTAAATCAAACAGAAACATTTATCATTCTTGCCATCGTCATAGTCATTTATTCCTTATTCTATGCAACGGGGTACCTTTACTTAATGATCAACGTCTTTCTCTTATTATGGCATCAGCAGCCTGGCTTGGCTTTAGTTATTTTAGTAACTTTGGTAGCATTAGCATTTTATCCGCTTGTACCGCCATCACAAGAGTCACAGCCATCTAAGCGTGAAGAAGGATCGGATCAAATTATTGAAATTATCTTAAAAATTGCACTTATTTTGATTTTAATACCTTTATTATTACTTTTAATAGATTTTAACATTATTCCTCTGATAGAAGGGGGATCAATATCAGCAGTCTCTAAGCCTCCGTATTGTCAAGGCCTAATTCATGAAAATGTCTCTAATGGCAGCACTTCGGTCAGTTTACATGCAGCTGCAAAATCTGGTGAAAATGCGTCGCTAGGAACTGCAATACTAAGATTCTACGCATCATCTACCGTCTTTACAGCAGGAACCGGTATAACTATCGTTCTGTTCATCTTATATTTCTGGTCTTCAGCATTAGCTTCATTAAATAATTCCATAGATTTCGCCTGTCATAGAGAAGCAATGCTAGGAATTAAAGACGTTCTAAAAACCTCCTTATACATTATCGGTTCCTTTGGTGTCAACTTTGTGCTGTCGTATCCTGTTGTATTGTTTACTCTCGCAACATCAATTATAAGTTCTAACCTGCAGTTCGTGACCCTTTATCTCACAATAGTCGCTGCACTTCTTACATTTACAACAGAAACGCTGCTGCGGAGATATAGCTTTGGAGACGATAAGACCTTATGGAAAGCAGTATATAGTGGCCTCTTTTATATAAGCATATTTTCATTATTAGTGTTCGTAGCTATGACCTCTGGTACACAATACCTTTTATGTCTTCCTGGATTTAGTTCAAGGAGCTTCGAGATTTTATTGACCTTTGCTTCAATGGCCGGCGCGATACCGTTTGCTTATGCATTATCGACAGTATACCACTACCATCTGTGTCAGCTGGCTAAGCATAAAGGTAAGGAGTTCATCCTGCTACAATTAATTGCGGTTCTAGTGATAATACCATTATTCCTCCTCTTGTCATTCTACCGATAATACGATTCCTCTCCCTGCCATAAACGGGACATCTTCACAACAGTTGTCTCGATGACCTTTCAGCTTTATTGATCATGACGATACGAGTAGACTCAAGACAGCTTCGACCTTCTATGTTCAATGACCTTAAAGACCTCCTTACAGAACGCTCTTTTGATAGCCAGCAGTACGCGCACTTTCCATATAATGTTAATAGCCTGGAGCTTAGCTTTAGCTGTAAATGTGACGGACGTTAACGGTAATACAGAGAAGGACGTGGAAAACAAGCCAAAGAACCTATCAGACGATGTCTACAAAGCTGTAAGACAGCGCCTTCGTGCGCTGAATCTAGCGATCGTTGGCTTAACGGTATCGGCTGTGTACAGTTTTTTCCCATCCTATGCGCTTAATGCGCTTGCGCAAGCGACAGCGATAGTCCTACTTACCTATGCCTTTGTGCATGGGCTTCGCGACGACATTTATTTGCTCTCTATTTTTCACGACGCAGTGCTTCTTCCTTTGAAGGGTAGCGTTACTGCAAAAGCTCTAGAGAGCTCTAATGAGCAAACGTCGACCCCTTCACGCCAGCCCGGTAGAACTTTACCAAACTGGCTTGCGAGGCTGATCTCTTCCATGGATTCGTTCTCAACAAATTCGATCTCTTCCATGGATTCAATCTTAAAAATGATTTTCATCTCTTATATAATAGAGTTTGGCGGGCTTTTTAACGCAGCGTTCAACTTCGCAATTAGAGTTTCAGGTCTCCTCACACAATTACAGCCTCTCTTGAGCACCTTCTCTATGATTGTACCAATCTCTGCATCAATACTTCTGGGCCTGAGCCAGTGGAGCGAGAGAATGGCGGTCAGGGACTTGCTGGAATCCAGCTGTACATCTGTATGGCTTAAGATGTTTAAGGGAGTTAGAGCGTTCCTATTCAGGAACTTTATGATCATTCTATTTATATATGTGTTTTTATTTTACCTGATACCTATGTCACTAACCCCTAGCACGGGAGCTAGCTACATGTTAACAGCTAGCTATATGTTAGTAGACTCCCTTTACTTTGGTTTTGGACTAGGCTTACTAGCATCCCTTGCGTTTCTGCTGATGTTACTAACGTTGCTTAGAGACGTTATACATCTAGTATGCTCGACGGGAACAAACACAGGAAAATAGAGAAAATAGAGGATAAATTAGGGGAACAGCAACATTTATAACACATGGTAAGGGATCATATCCCGCATAAGGCAGAGGGAGGCGTGAGCCCAAGCCGTAGGCCGCAGGCCTGCTTAAGTTCAGCATAATTCTCTTCGCGATGATACCCCTCTACTTCTTCATGGACGGCTTCTTCACGCCCTATATGGCTACGGGTGCCGCGCGGGAGATAGGCGTCTGCATGCCCGATGTTCTCCTAGTCCTGCTGGCGCTCACTGTCGTGGCTCTTGGAAGCCTGGGCGGTGGCCTCAGGGGCTTTCATGAGAGGGGCTGGCTGGGCCTGGCGGGCGGAGGGCTCATAGCTGCTGCCATGTCGCTTATCCTCCTTGACGCCTCGGAGGGCAGGGGCTGCGAAGTCACGCTCTTCAAGGTAGCCCTCCTGGTGGCCGCCCTGGGCTTCATGCTCCTGGGCCTGAGCCTCTTCAAGCTCGGCGTCCTCCTCCTAAGCCCTCTCCTCATAGCCGGGGGCCTCATGATGACCGTGCCCTTCCTGGTGACCTTCATACCCGCCGTCTACGATGGCTTCGCTAAGGCGCCGGGGCACCCCTGGCGGCCATAGCTGGGCTCCTGCTCAGCTCCACGAATATAGCTGCAACGGGCTTTCTGATGTTCCTGTGGGACTCGCTAGGCCTCGTCTTCAGCTACACGGGCCTCATGAGGCTTAGGAGGAGAAGGGTCCTGGTCAAGGTTGTGGTCAAGAAGTGATAGCTGCCGTAAAGCGCTTCTCCTAAGCGAAACCTTAAGCGCTGGCTTAGGACGTAAGCAAGGCCATTCGCACGGGACAGGTCATCTTAGTTCCGATTTTCAATAAACGGTGAACGCTCCCTCCTCGGCCTGAGAAGCCACTAGATGCGACTTATACGACTGAGCCCTTGATGGCGAAAGGGCTAAAATGGTGGGAACCTCATAAAGTCTGGTAAGACCTTGAGCCTGGGCAGGGCTCCTCAGCCTGGGAGCTGGCTGAGGTACAGGAGGCCCTTTGAGGGCTTTGAAGAACTGCAAAAAGTCATAGATTGGCTCAGGCGCCTCAAAAAGCCACCTTACATCTGCGTCTTCCCAGGGCCTGCCGAGCACTGGTACTGGTCCCTGAGGTACTCGCTTGAGGGGGAGCAGGGCTACGCGCTCTGGGGCGACCAGGTCCCCTGGAGTGACAAGGTCAAGGAGGCCGAGAGGGGGAAGGGCCTGGACAAGCTCTCTTACTTCCCCTCCAGCAACCTGGTCGGCACCTACGAGGATGGGCACTTTGTAATAGTTAGAAACGCCATTCAAGGCCTAAATGCTGACGGGGCCGGTGTGAGGCCTCTCGTGGGGCTCTTCTACGCGAAAAACCCGGTCTCGCAGTACCTCGGCTTTGGCTTAGTCACGGATTTCACGCTTGACGCCTACAGGAACTTCGGCAGGGACAGAGATTACTGGGACGAGAGCGAGGGCGCCTGGGTCCTCAGGTGGAGGATGAGGGTCCTCTGGCTTGACAGGGACGTAGTGGACCTGCTCCTTAAGGCCAGCGGCCCTAAGGACTTTGAGAAGGGGCTAATCGGCAGGGCTCTAACGCTCACTGGACGCCTTGAAAGCCTTAAGGACAGGCTCATCCTGCGTAATAACAAGTGCTTTAAGGACGAGAGCCTGATTAGCCAGGCATGGGACGTCCTTAGGCAAATAATTGATAATGATAATGAAGCTAAGAGGATGACAAGCCTCTACAGCGAGGTAGTGCAGCCGCCCCCTATTGTACGGGTCCCTGGGCCTGCTGTTAAGAGTGAGGGGTGCACCCCAAGGGCCCTGGACGCCAGCTCATATAACAGGGCCATGGATGAGGTCAGGAAGGAGCTTTACCTCAACGATGATACTGCCAAGAAGTTCGTCGCGGCCGCCTCGCTTGGCAACGTGCTCCTGGTGGGCCCGCCCGGCGTCGGCAAGACCAGCCTGGCCATCCGCTTCGCCAAGGCGCTCACGGGCTGCGACCCCATGGTTAAGGTCGCCAACGCCCTGTGGTTCAGGAGGGACGTGATAGGCGGCGAGACGTTAGAGAACGGCAATGTAGGGTGGAAGTCAGGCTTCATAATAGAGGCCTACAACAGGGCCGCGGAGGCCCTTGAGAGGCCGGGCAACAGGGACTTCCTGGTGTTCCTTGTAATAGACGAGCTCAACAGGGCCGACGTGGACAAGGCCTTCGGCGACTTCTTCGCCATGTTCCTATCGCCGTACCCTGAGGAGTGGCACGTACCTGAGGAGCTGGTCAATGAGGTAAGGGCGTACAGCCACAGGGACAAGGAGGCTGAGGACTTCCTAAACCACTATGGAAGGCACGGGGATGAGCCGCTCAGGCACATAAGGATAGTGGCAACCATGAACTTAGCCGACGTCAGGAACCTCTTCATGGTCGGCGAGGCCCTCACCAGGAGGTTCACGGTGATAGAGGTGCTCTGTCCCAAAGGCGATGAGGACCTAGACAAACTGTTGGGTGATGGCCTAGAGGAGCTGGGCAAGGCCCTGCCAGGCCTTAAGGACAGATTAAAGTCGTTAGTGTCCTGTGTCCGCGGGGATGTTAAGGATAAGGGGCTCTGCATACCGCCAAGCGCTGTCAAGGCGGCCCTGAAGCTCCTCTCGAAGGACTACAGCATGAACTCAGGAAGAGTCGGCTTGGACTTTGTTCTAAAGGACTTCGCTGACTACCTGCAGCTCTCCATGGGCTTAGTGATGGGTGAGAAGAGGAAGGATATGCTTGGGAAAGCCGTAGATGACTGCCTTAAGCAGGGCAGGCAACAGAGATGAAGGACGAGGATCTGGAGAAGAGAATAGTGTACATGGCCAGGATGGTGGCCAGAAGCTACCTTAGAGGTCTGTCGAGCTCTGAGGCGGTCCTTGACAGGCTGCTTAAACAGGCCGACGAGACATATGGGGTGGACGAGCTTACGAGGGCCTACCTCAAGGCATGGCTTGCCAGGGTCGCGGCCGATGACCTGAAGGGTTCTGTTGAGGACGCCAGGAGGGACAGGCTGCTCTACAGGCAGTTCCAGGTGGTCTACGACAGCACCTCCTGGGGACCCATCGATGTGGCCAGGACCATAGCAGTTCACCCAGG
>JC3454_105108_pt1 | contig 8780 bp, 11 predicted proteins | sample YNP_Site_4_FD_21673 | JGI IMG/M metagenome (IMG submission 21673) | reverse complement strand
AGGTAGCGTAGAGCGATATCTCTTCGCCCTGTTCGACACGGCCGCGTTAATGGAGAGGCGGGGGGAGACCCGAAACTACCGGTCTGGATAACGCCGGTACAAATACGCATCATCCCGATAAATCGGGAGTACCTAGGCGCGGCATTAGATCTAGCCGACGAGCTGGAGAATAGGGGTATAAGAGTCGACGTAGACGACAGGGAGGAGACCCTGTCTAGGAGGATACGCGATGCAGAACGTGAATGGATACCGTACATCGTCGCGATAGGACAAAGAGAAGCCGCCTCCAACATATTTACAGTAAGAATTAGGGGAAAGGGACAGATCCAACTGTCGAGACAAGACCTCATCGCGGCAATAGAGAAGGAGATCTCCGGCTTCCCGAAGAGGCCGCTGTATATGCCGAGGCTCCTCTCGCAGAGACCTTCCTACAAACAGCTCTGACTCCAGTTACAGTAGCTTTTAACTCGAGAAGAGGGACATGAGGAAAAAAGGATCTCTATTCGTGGAGGAGACGTTGTTGCTGTTCCTCGCCATAGGTATATTCGTTGCGTTCGCGTTGACGGTGACTGGCATGATCAAGGGAGCGTTAGGCGGCATCCTCGGATTTAGAAACGAGACCAACACCCTGCTGAGCCAACTGGTCGACGCGGCCAAGCAGCTGGTCTTCGGGGGCTAATCTATATATATGCCGTTTTTATTTAATCTATCAACTATATTTTCTTTTTCTGATGAAAATAAATCAATTATACTTTTAATATAAGTTTTATTTATAGATATATTATATTTTGGATCAGCAAGAATACGGGCAATATTTGCGATGAAATCCTCGGCATCCTTAGTTGCCATCTTGGCCTTTAAGACCAGGAGATCTTCCAGTTTAATACTTTTCACGTATAGATTATCAATTTTTATGTTTATAGTATTTTCAAGAATTTGAGAAGGAATATATATATCAAGTATATTTTCCAATAGATCAATCTTAAGCAACTCGCCGGACACGACCATCTCGAAATATATAGTGCCGTGGTCTGTGGTGCCTATATCCCATTCATTTTCTTGTGCTATTTTTTCAAATAATTCATAATCTAATATAGTTGATTTATTTATAATGAATAAATCAATATCTAAAGGATCATAATCTATGTTATAAACTAGAGGAAGAACGGCGGAACCGACTAGGACAAACTCCACGCCATATCTCTGTAGTGCACGTCCTATGTGCAACAAACCCTCTCTGTATTTTCGATACCGATCCATGGCGACGAGAAGATGGAGGCTTTTAAAGTTGCTATATATAATCTATATAGTGAGTATTACAGTAAAGCTTATAATAGCTGATTTTCTCGATTATTCATGTTAGAACATGCGCTATCGATTATACCCAACATATCTAAATGCTCTAAGCAAAGTAAAAAAATAATAGTGAGAATTGATATAAATTCTCCTATAAAAAATGATAAAATACTTGACGATTATAGGTTAAGAGCTCATGCGAGAACTATATCTATTCTCTCGGATGCAGGTTCAAGGGTGGTAATCCTGGCGCATCAAGGCCGTCCTGGTCAAGACGACTTCACCAGTCTTGAAATCCATAAAAATTTGTTGGAAAAATATGTTGGAAAATCTATAATATTTATAGAAGATATAATAGGTCCATATGCATTAAATAAAATAGATAATATGGAAAATGGCGATATAGTGATGCTGGAAAACGTGAGGTTGCTCTCCGAGGAGGTTGTCGAGGGCCCGCCCGAGAGACAGGCCAATACCTGGCTGGTGAGAAAGCTGGCGCCTCACGCCGATTACTTCGTATTCGACGGATTCGCCGTGGCGCATAGATCGCAGCCCAGCGTGGTCGGATTCCCCATGGTCATGCCCTCATGTATGGGCTACGTGATGGAAAGGGAATTGGCCGCCCTATCCGAGATCTGGCGCAACAGAAAACTGACGCTGATAGTTGTCGGCGGGGCCAAAGTGCCCGAATCCCTCAGGGCCATAAAGGAGGCGTTGGACAAAGGCCTGGCCGACAAGGTGCTCGTGGGGGGCCTCGTGTCGGTGGTTATGGCCTCCGCCAGATCGCGCGTGGGCCCGTCGCTGAGGCAGTTCCTTGAGGGCATGGGCCTGCTCTCCGAGGTCGAGAGGGCTAGGACTCTGCTGGAATCCTACGGAGACTTCATAGTGCTGCCCGACGACTTCAGGTCTAGGTCGGGCACGCTCGATTCGTCTAACCTAGACGAGGTTCCAGGCGACATAGGCGACGCCACGATAGCCAAATTCTCCGAGATAATAGCCAACTACGAATACGTGGTGATAACAGGCCCCATGGGCAAGATAGAGGAGCCCGAATTCTTCGCGGGCACCCGCCGCATCTTGGAGGCCGCCAGCAGACGTAGGGCCATAATAGGGGGTGGGCACACCATACTGTCGGCGGAGAAGGCGGGAGTTCTCGACAAGATCTTCCACGTATCTACAGGGGGCCGCGCCTTCTTGATGGCCCTGTCGGAGGAGCTACCTGCCGTCAACGCCCTTGTGGAGTCGGCCAAGAGGTTCTGGCTATGAGGGTGGCCGTAGTCGGCTACGGCACTATAGGCAAGAGGGTAGCTGACGCCGTGTCGGTACAAGACGACATGAGGCTAGTCGGCGTGTTTAAGACAACCCCCGACTACGGCGCAACCCTGGCGGCGCGGAAAGGCTATAGACTGTACGCGCCTGACGACAAGCGCGAGAGCTTCCGCAAGGCAAGTCTCGAGGTCTCGGGCAACTTGACCGACCTAATATCGGAGGCCGATATAGTGGTGGACGCCACGCCTGACGGCGTCGGGGCTGAGAACAAGAGCATCTACGCCAAGGCGGGAAAGCCGGCCATATTCCAGGGGGGCGAGGAAGCCGACGTGGCCGAGACGAGCTTCAACGCCCTGGCCAACTTCGAAAACGCCGTAGGCAAAAAATTTGTGAGGGTGGTCAGCTGCAACACCACCGGAATATCGAGGGTGCTGTCTGCCCTAAAGCTGGGCGGTCTCGGCATCAAGAAGGCCAGGATCTTCATAGCCAGAAGGGGGGCCGACCCGAGGGAGTACAAGAAAGGCCCTATAAACGACGTGGTGCCCAACCCAGCAACCATACCGAGCCACCACGGCCCCGACGTCAAGACGGTGCTCGGCGACATAGATATAATCACCGTGGCCGTCGCCGTGCCGGTCACCATAATGCATATGCACATGGCCTATATAGAGCTGGACGACGCCCCGAGAAGGGAGAAGATAGTCGACGTGCTGGCATCCACGCCCAGAATTCTGCTCTTCGACGTCAAGGCGGGGTACAACAGCCTCGCGCAGATAGTGGAATGGGCCAGAGATATGGGGAGGCCGCGCGGCGACGTCTGGGAGGTAGCCGTGTTTTCGGACTCGATCACCCTAAACGGGCGCGAACTATATCTTATGTACGGAGTCCATCAGGAGGCGATCGTGGCGCCCGAGAACGTAGACGCCATAAGGGCCGTGGGGAAGCTGTCGGATAAATGGTCCTCAATAGAGAAAACTGATAAAGCGTTGGGAATAGTGACGCATGGGAAGAGATATGGTTGACGAGCCCTCCTACAAACTCGCCTATAGATTCAGGAAAGTTCTGGTCCCGATAACTCCCGACGAGAGATCGCAAATAGCCATAGAGGTTGCCAGGGATTTCTATACAAGATATGGATCGCGTATAGTATTTCTATATATAGTAGAATATAATGATAGAAGTAAAGAAATATCACAATTATTGTCGAAACACGCAGGAGATATGGTATATGAGCTCAAGGTGGAGCGCCTGAAGGAGGGGGAGACCGTGGCCTCCGCGATCTTGGAGGAAATAAAGAAGGGGATGTACGACCTTGTTGTCGTCGAGTCCAGAGGACGCACGGGCGTCGAGGCTCTGCTGTATAATTCGGTATCGACAGCCATAGCCCTCTCTGCCCCCACAAGCGTGTTGATACTTCGATGAGCCCGTGCTAGGCGCGAGGCCCCGCGTTTTGGGAGAAACTCACCGGCGGCCAGTCTCCTCGAGCCGCTTCGCGATGGCGTTTGCGAGCTCCGCGTAGAGGGCGAAGCCCTCCAGGTGTTTCTTCCCAAGGTCTTTACATATTTTATTTCCCCTAGAATCTGCCGTTTTAAGCCGCATCTCTCTCGGCGCACTTTATAAGTACATCTTAATATCACAAGCGCGTTGATACCTATATGAGGATAGGAGCCGCCATATCGCCCTACCAACACTTTGGCATCTGCGGTTGCGATCTGCCCGACGAGGTGGGAGCCAGGCACATCCAGTTTTTCGAAAGAGATGTGTCGCTAGCTAAGAGCATAGGTCTGGATTTATTCAGAACAGGTATAGAGTGGGCGTTGCTAGAGCCGGCAAGCGGTAAATATAGCAAGACATGGCTTAACTTTTTCGAGAGGTATTTGAGCTATATAAAGAGCGTCGGCCTTGAGGTTTGGCTGACGGCGCATCACTTCACAAACCCTCGGTGGATATGGAGGGAGGGCGGTTGGGAATCTAAAGTTGCAGTAAAGTCTTATTTAAATTATATAGATTTAATATTAAGAAACTATAAAAATTACATAGATTTTCTATTACTATTTAATGAGCCAGAAATATATATATATTTAGCATACTTAAAGGGAGATCTGCCGCCCTACGGGTTTATAGCATATAAACACGCGGCCAAGGCTTTCAACAACATAAAAGAGGCGATTCTAGCCGCCAGAGATCTTGCGAAGAGCTACGGCGTCCCTGTATCGTTTACACATCCCTATAGGAAGTATAGGGCCAAGTCCCTTCTAAAGCCCCTGGAGCCTATATTTACAAAGATAAGCTATTCAACGTTAGACTTAGCAAAAGAAATGGATATTATATCTATTAATTTCTATATAGTCTCCGAGATTTCGCTGGGCGGCTATCGGAACGTCCTAGAGCCCGAGGCGCTCCTCGAGCTGAGGGCGCCTAGGATCGCCGTGACCGAGTACGGAATCGCCACCCGCAACGAGCGCATCAGATCAGCGTATCTATGCGAGATGGCGCACGTCTTTCGGAGGATAGAGCCTGTGGCCGCGATCTGGTGGTCCCTCCTGCACGGCTACGAGTGGGGGCTCGGCTACAAGCCCTTCTTCGCGTTGATCGACGAAAATAGGAAGCCGACACCGCTCGCCCTGAACATGAGGCGGATGTTGGAGGCCCCGCCTCCCGACTGCGGGCCGTTGCCGAGAGATCTAGGGATGGAGTGGAGGACGGCGTTGGACTAGAAGAACGCAGAGAGGTCCGCCTCTCCTTCGCCCTCCTCCGAGCCCTCCAGGACCCTCCTTATCTTGGCCAATGCCCTGTCTGAGAGAGGCCACGATCTGTAGTTCTGGACGGCTCTGAGCGGGCTTCCGTACCTCCTGAGGAGCTGCTCGGCCGTCTTGATCCCCACGCCCGGCAGTGACGACAGGAACTCTATCTGTAGCCTCCTTAGGTCGGCTCCCTTCGAGTGCGGGATCCGGATCCCCCTGTTCTCTCTCACTGCCTGTCTGGCGGCTAGGCACACGGCATAGCCCGTCTGTTCGGGAGAGCGGGTGTACAGCACGCCTATCCCCATCCTAGTTATGGCCAGCTCGGCGCCCAGTATGGCGTTTTGATGCACGTCGCGCAGATCTGCCGCCCTCCATATATCGCCCTCGATTATGATCACCGGCCTCTGCCCACTCGAGGACAGCCGAGACGCTTGGTCGAACAGACGCCCGTCGACTATCGACGATATGAAGTCGTGGGAGCTTTTACGCTCAAACAAGAAGTACCCGGCTATATAGTCGCCTACCTCGAGCTGTTTTTGCAGCACTTGGCAACCGGCCTCCTTTATGTACTTAACAACGTCAGTTCTATATTCTCTCGAGTCGGCTATTACTTGGCTCAAGCCGTCAACGCCTCACGTTTGGCGGACCACTCGACCACATCCTCCCTCTTCCCCACGACAACCCAAGAGACGGTCTTGGCCAGAGGCCTCGTCTCGGCTATAACGACCTTGTCGCCGGGCTTCACCTCTATACATTCGGGAACTCTCACGTGGAGCCTCCTTCTCCTCCTCTCGTAGCGCTTGTACTTGGGGACGTAGTGTATCCACTCGTGTATCACCACGGCGGCTTTGTGCATCCTCACGCTCTCCACCTCGACCTCGAGGAGCTTTGGCCTTATCTTCAGATGTCCGTGCCAGGGACATTCTGGATCGTCGCACGCCGCCGCGGGCGGCTGGATCCAAGGGATCCCGATGTCGGCAACCCTCACCTTCACGCCGTTGGGGAAAGTGACCGTGTCGCCTACATGCGGCCTTGAGGGCAACTTGATCACGGCCATATTACTTGGCCGCTATGTGCAATGACGACTTGGTGGCCTTCAGACCCGGCTCGCCGTGCTGTACTGGCTTGCAAGTTATGGCGAACTCGCCCAAATAATGGCCGACATGCCAGGGAGATATATAGATCGGTATCCAGGTTATGCCGTTATAGACCTGTATCGTTAGGCCGACCATCTCGGGAAGCACGATCATATCCCTGCTGTGGGTCTTTAGGACTACCTTCTTGCCCTGTGCAGCCAGAACGCGGGCCTTCCTCACCCTCTCGAGGAGTTTTCTATGCTCCGGCTTCAACCCGCGCCGCAAGCTCCTCCTCTGCCTAGCCGGCAACAGCTTTATGAAGTCGTCCATGGACATGGAGAGAATATCGTCGAGAGTCTTGCCCCTATATCTAAACGTGCCCCACTCATCCTGCGCTATCACTGCGGGTTGCGGCCATCCGGTCTTCCCGCGCTGAGCAGCCTCGGCCTCCTGAGGCGCAGACATCGCTCTGCCAGATAGTGACGTATTTAAATCTCTTCTCCGCTATGCCACCAAGCCCATCTTAGACGCGAGGCCTTGCGCCTCCTTAATTATCGAGACGGCCTCGTCGAGCATGCCGACATGCCTAGCCTGCACGACGGCGTTTTCGTCGCCGATCATGTACTCTATATAGTACTCGTCGCCGGCCCATGACAGCACCACGAAGACGTAGAAGTCCTCGCCGAGCTGTATCTGCCCAAACGCCTCGTCGCGCCGCCACTCCACGGTCAAGCGCCTAGACCTCCTCTCAAGGGCCTCCGCCAACCTCTTGAAATACTCCTCGGCGCGCTCTCTGCCCATAGCCTACAGAGGGCATATGTTATTAAAGGATTCCATCTGTGGCATATGCCCGTAATCGACGTATCGCTGTGGGACCTGCGTCGCCTTGTAGGGGCTTCCGAGCAGGAGATCTTAAACGCGCTGGAGTACGTCAAGGGCGAGCTCGAGGGTCGGGAGGGCGACAGGCTCAAGATCGAGGTGACGCACGACAGGCCTGACCACTTCTCGGCGGAGGGCCTGGCGAGGACCCTAAAGGGCGTCTTGGGGATAGAGGAAGGGCTTCCCGAGGTCGAGATAGAGGAGGGAAGCGTCGAGCTGAGATACGAGGGGTTCATAGAGGAGCGGCCCTACGCTGTGATGGCAGTGGTCAGGGATCTGGCGCTCGACGACGAGGCCATAGTACAGATGATACAGCTGCAGGAGAAGCTCCACGAGACCTACGGGCGCGATAGGAGGAAGGTCGCCATAGGCTACTACGATCTATCGAAAATCAAGCCCCCTATCTCCTACAGGAGGATATCGCAGACCGACAGATATGTGCCGCTGGGGTACAACAGAGAAATCGAAGTGAGGGAGATGTACGAGGCGACGGATAAGGGCAGGAAGTATGCCTCGCTCATAAGGAGGGAGGCTCCGCCGGCCCTCGTGGATTCCGACGGCAAGATAATGGTGGTTGTGCCCGTCTTGGGCAGCGAGTGCTGCAAGGTGACTCCAGCCACTAGGGATGTCCTTATAGACGTGACGGGGCCTCGGCTGGAGACGTTGTTAAAAATACTGGCTATACTGGTCTACAACTTGTTGGAACGCAGTAAAAGCAGAAAAGTGGAGCTGGTTAAAATAAATGGCGGCTACCCGGCTAGACTGGAGGGACGCGAAATAGATGTAGATAGAGGGCTTGTCAGCGAAATGCTGGGCGTCGACCTAGGCGAGGAGGAGTATAGAGCCTTGTTGCGCCGCGCCCGCCACGACGTACAGGGCGGCAAGGTGGTCGTGGCCCCCTACAGGATCAACATAATCAGCTGGGTCGATATCGCGGAGGACATAGCGATAATGAAGGGCTACGGCAACATATCCAGAGAGCCTCCCCCCATAGTCACAGCCGGGAGGAGGCACAGATCCGAGATATCGTCAGAGGACGCCCGAAAGGCCTTGCTGTCGTTGGGATTTCAAGAGGTTATGAACGGCGTCTTGACGTATTCTGCGCTTTTCGAAGCGTTCGGCCTGAGGCACGCGAGGGTGGTGAACCCAGTATCGGAGCGCCTGGACGCCGTAAGGAGCTCGTTGTTGCCCGGCCTGTTGAATGTGGTGTCGGCCTTGAGGAGGCCGAGAATCAAGCTGTTCGAGATAGGCGATGTGGTCGCGGGGGGCCGCACCAGGAGAGCTGTGGCGGTCGCTGTGGGAGGCGACGGCGTGACGACGACCGACGGCGTCGCCGTAGTTAGGACCTTGTGCCGGGCGCTCGGCGTCGAGTGCAGGGTGGAGAACGGAGAGGCGCCTTGGTGTATCGAGGGCAGATGCGCTAGGCTAGTGGGCGATATCGAGGGCTATGTTGGGGAGGTGCGGCCCGATATCTTGGTCAAGCTAGGGGCGCTTACGCCCGTAACACTGGGCGAGA
>JC3454_105141_pt1 | contig 9008 bp, 10 predicted proteins | sample YNP_Site_4_FD_21673 | JGI IMG/M metagenome (IMG submission 21673) | reverse complement strand
AAAAAGGCGACGACTTAAATCGCCTACCTCCTCGGCGTACTTATAATCATATATTAATATCGCTTATCATTATAGCGGTTTTGCGAAAAACTTTTAAAGGTGGGCTTTCCCAGGGGCATGGCCGGGCGTCCGCGCCGCCGGGAGGGCGTGGGGCGGAAGACGAGGCGGTACCTGCCGGCTCTGCTTTGGCACCTCCAGAGGCGCGGAGGAGGCGGGAGGGGCGCCGTCGTGTCCGTGAGGACGCGCGACGTGTGCGGCGTGGATAGGCGGTGCGGGATGGCTGTGCGCGAGCTCATGATGAGGCTTGCGGAGAAGGGGCTCGCAAAGAGGCACAAGCAGGGCGTCTACCTAATCGAGAGGGCGGCGGTGGAGGAGGTCATATCGGCCTTGAAGGAGTGGATATGACGGCGACGGCTAAGAAGATCAAGACCACAGCCGCCGTTTTTGAACTGCCTCAGAAACTCGGTATTCTACAATACGTGGAGTATGAGCCGCCGCCTAAGGAGTGGTGTACCAACGACGGATGCCTATACGAGGGGCTTTTATCCGCGGAGGGGTGCCGTAGAGGCATATGCATAAAGTACCGCGTGTGGGTCCATTCAAGGGATAGGAGGAGGTGGGAGGCGAAGGAGAAATGGAGGAGGCGCAGAGGCGATGAGGATGTGGGCGGGTGCGTCAGGCAGCAGGTGGCGGATGCGTTGTGGGAGCTGTCCAGCAAGTACGACGTCGGGGTGTGGTACGAGTACAGGAGGGTGGGCATGTGGGTCGATCAGTACGACGTCCTCTGTGGCGTCGTCGTGAACGGGGTGAGGCTGTATCAGCCGCGCTGCCGCACTGTCGATGAATGCGTCAAGCAGATTCTGGAGGACTACAGGCGGGAGGTGGAGAGGATGAGGGAGCCGCCCCAGCCGGCTTTGGTCGTTAGGAGCGACCCCGTGGAGGAGCTCCTGAGGGAGTGGCCCGAGCTGGAGGCCTTCGGCGCCGATTGGCTGAGGGCCTGGGCGCCCCACGCCAGGGATAGGATCGTGGAGATAGCCAACGTTATGCGCAGATACCCCTGGATGGCCGAGGTGTTGAGGCGGAGGCCTGTGGCCAATCCGCACCCCTACATGGTGGAGGCGTATGTGGCCGTGGACGGCTCGGAGGCGTGCCTCTCCCTAAACCCGCCGAAGGCCTTCTGTGCCCAAAACGGCGCGGTGGGGGAGGCGAGGCTTGAGCTGGAGTTCAGCCGCCACGAGGTGTACGAGGGGAGGATAAGGGAGGTCTACAGGCCGAAGGGCCTCCTCGCCTTCACCGCGAAGGCCAAGGAGTACGTGCGGATCCTGTGAGGCGCGGCGGAAGCCCTATATATATAGGGTCCCATAATAGGAACGTGCTGTACTTGATGTGGGATAGAGGGACTGTCGTCCTGTCGGGGGACGTGCCGGCACAGATCAGGGCGCTCTCGTTCGTCAAATTCGACGCGAGGGTGGGTAAATATAGAGCCCTCGGGATGTACTACTACAGGATAAAGGCCGTGCTGGACTCGCTGGGGGTGAAGTACGAGGACGGGGTGCTGTCGCCGGTGTGTAGGTCGGTCGAGGCGGCCAGGAGGCCCAGCTTGAGGCAGTACCAGGAGGAGGCCTTGAGGAGCTGGCTGAGGGGCAGAAGAGGCGTGGTGGTCATGCCCACAGGCGCCGGGAAGACCTACGTGGCGATAGAGGCCATAGCCAGAGTGGGGCAGCCGGCGCTCGTGGTGGTGCCCACCATAGAGCTGTTGAGACAGTGGGAGAGGAGGCTCTCCGAGCACTTCCCGGGGCGCGTGGGCGTCTGGTACGGCGAGGAGAAAAGGGAGCTCTGCATAACGGTGACCACCTACGACTCCGCCTACGTGGCGGTGGAGCATCTGGGCAATAGATATCCGCTGCTGGTCTTCGACGAGGTCCACCACCTGCCCTCAGAGTCGTACCGGCAGATAGCGGAGCTCTCGCCGGCCCCATACAGGCTAGGCCTGACGGCCACGCCCGAGAGGGCCGACGATCTACATATGCTGTTGCCCGAGCTGGTGGGCCCCGTGGTCTACCGCATGGCTGTCTCCGAGGCGGCTGGCAGATATCTGGCGGAGTTCGACGTGGAGGTCGTGAAGGTGGGCCTGTCCGAGGAGGAGATGGCGCGCTACAAGGAGCTGGAGAGGGTCTACAGGGGGTACATAAGGGCCAGGGGGCTCAGGTTCAGATCGCCCTCCGATTTCGGCAGGCTGGTTATGCTGGCCGGCAGAAGCGCCGAGGCGCGGCGCGCCCTTGAGGCTTGGCACGAGATGAGGAGGATGCTCTTCGAGAGCAGGAGCAAGGTGGACGCCGTCGCCGATATACTGAGGAGACATCCCGACGGAAAGATCCTCATCTTCACGGAATACACGGCGCTTGCGAGGGAGGTATCCCGGCGCTACCTGATACCCGAGGTCACCTACGACATGCCCGACCAGGAGAGGGAGCTCGTCATGGAGATGTTCAGAAGAGGCGAGGTGAAGGCCTTGGTCACAGGCAAGGTCCTCGACGAGGGGATAGACGTGCCCGACGTGGACGTCGTCGTGATATTGGGAGGTACGTCGTCCAGCAGGCAGTACGTCCAGAGGATAGGGAGGGCCCTCAGGCTGAAGCCCCACAGGGCCAAGATCTACGAGGTGGTCACGGCCAAGACGCGGGAGGTGGACATATCCAGGAGGAGGCGCAGAGGGGTGGGATGATCCCCCTCGACCTCCTGAGGGCAAGGAGACAGGGGGATCGAGTGGCGCCGAGGTATCTCGAGGAGCTGTGGCCCGCGGAGTACGTGCTAGGCGCCTACAGGCCCGGCCTGAGGCTCGCCGAGGCCCGGGCCAAGGTCGACGACGCGCCCTTCGAGCCTAAGCTGGCGAGGGGGCTGGCCCACATAGTCGAGAGGTCCATAGGGCTTGAGGAGGTCGACAGAAGGCGGCTGACGCGGATCAGGCTCGAGGTCTTCCGGGAGGCGGCCAAGGCGCATCCCGTCGTAGACGAGGGGGAGAGGGCGCGGGTCGTGGCCGCCGTGGCCTCCCGCCTCAAGATATCCGCCGAGGAGGTCGAGGCGGCTCTAGCTAAAATCCACGAGGACGAGCTCGTCATAACTAGGGGGCCCGACATGTCGGCCGAGGAGCTGGCCGCTCTGTACAACACGTCGCTGGTCCAAACCCTTCTGTTCAGATCGAGGCGCATGGCCGCCTACGTGGCCGCGGACGGGGCCCGCGTGAAGGAGCTGGTGAGGGCGCTGAAGGGCCTCGGCTTGATGTACGTGGCGGAGCGCGCCGGAGGCGGAATAAGGCTGGATATCGACGGGCCGGTCTCGGCGGTCAAGCAGACCGAGCGCTACGGCACGAGGCTGGCCAAGCTCGTGCCCTACGTGATCTCGGCCGACGACTGGCGCATCGAGGCCGACATAAGCCTCTACGGCAAGATCTACAAATTCGCCGAGGCTAAGTCCAGCGCGCCCAAGATGGCGCATAGAGACGTCGAGCCTCCACAGTTCGACAGCACGGCCGAGGAGGAGTTCTACAGAAACGTCTCCAGGGTCTGCGCGGTGCAGAGAGAGCCCGAGGCCTTGGTGGTCGGCAACAGGGTGTTCATACCCGACTTCAAGATAGGCGATCTATACGTGGAGATAGTCGGGTTCTGGACCCCCGACTACGTCGCAAGGAAGTACGAGAAGCTGGCGGCGGCCAAGATACCTCTGCTCGTCCTAGTCGACGAGAGGCTCGCGCTGGCCACCTGGCGCTCGCTTCCCCACTACGTCGTCATATATAAGGAGAGGCCTAGGCTCAGCGATATATTCAAGTATATAAAACCGTACTGCCGCAAGGCCTAGCGTCCGGGAGCACGGCTGCCGCGGCGGGCCGTCCAGAGCCCCCTTCCTTGAACTATCCTATATGTTAATCCTAGCTTATAATTATCAATATTTTAAATTTATATAGTTTTTATATATCATGAGCTCTGGTCTTAGTATTGGCTGTTGCGGCTTTGCTGTCGACGGCTGGTCAGACCGGCTCGGCCGGTCCGCCGGTCGGCGTCTTCGACGTCGCCAACGCCGTCCTCGTCGAGACTGGCGTCGATGGACTTCCCTATTTCTGGGACGGAGGGCGCTTCGCTCCGGCGCCCGCGGTTCACCTAGTGCGCTGGGAGGACTCGCCGTGGCTGGAGGCGGGCGACGGCGCCAAGTACCCCAACTTCTGCCCGTAGTCGAGGGGCCCTATCTGGCCGTGCCCAGGAGCGCCCTCAACGTGACGCCGAGAGACGTGTAGCTTGCCGCAGAGAGCGGGCTAGGAGACTGCGCGCAACCTCCTGGGGGCCGGCGCGGTTCAGCCTAGGCCGAATTCGTCATGTTGACGGGCTTCTTCGCCAAGGCCGTCCGTGATGCAATTAATAAATAGTATTTCGGTGACGTTATGGAGTCCAGAGCCGTCGAGGTTCTTAGCCAGATGATCAAAATCCCCACGGTGAATCCCCCCGGGGATAAGTACCTAGAGTTCGTCGAATACGCGGAGAGGCTGTTCAAGGGCATGGGCCTCGACACGGAGATCGTTGAGGTGCCCAGGCAGGTCGTGGCCAAGGCGTGCCCCGAGTGCGTCGACCACCCCAGGTATATTCTGCTGGCCAGGTCCGGCGAGCCGAAGATCCACTTCAACGGCCACTACGACGTGGTGCCGCCCGGGCCCGAGTCGGCTTGGTCGGTCGCGAAGCCCTTCGAGCCCCGCCACGTGAACGGCAGAGTGTACGGAAGGGGCGCGGTCGATATGAAGGGCGGCCTCACGGCGATAGTGCTGGCGGCCGAGGCGGCGGTCAGAGAGGGGCTGAGGAACTTCGAGATCTCCTTCGTGCCCGACGAGGAGATAGGCGGAGAGTCGGGTGCCGGCTACCTCGCGGAGTCCGGCAAGATCAAGGCGCCCTGGGCCGTCATAGCCGAGGGCTCCGGCGTCGACAACATCTGGATAGGCCACAGAGGCCTCGTCTGGTTCCTGGTGGAGGTCTACGGGAAGCAGGTCCACGGCTCGACGCCGTGGCTGGGGCTCAACGCGTTCGAGGGCGCCGTCAAGATAGCGAGCAGAATACTGGAGGGCTACATGCCGAGGCTCTCCGCGAAGCGGAGCAAATACGAGTTCGAGGACCCCAGGGGGGCCTCGCCGACGCTCACCATGGGGGGCGAGGTCAGGGGCTCCGTCAAGGCCAACGTGGTGCCGGGCTATTTCGCCTTCACCCTCGACAGGCGCCTCATACCCGAGGAGAGCGTCGAGGAGGTCAGGAAGGAGGTGGAGGACTTCATAAAGGGCGCCGCGGCTGGGCTGGACTACAGAGTTGAGGTGAGGGTGATAAACCAGTCCGAGGCCGCCGTCGTGCCGCCGGACCACCCGCTGGCCAAGGCGCTGGAGGGGGCCGTGGCTAGGACGCGCGGACGGCCTCCGAGGAAGACCGTATGTATAGGCGGGCTGGACGCCAGGTTCTTCATAAAGCGCGGCATACCCACCGTGACCTACGGGCCCGGGCCCGAGTTCACCGCCCACGCGCCCGACGAATACGTGGAGATCCAGCAGGTCGTGGACGTCGCCAGGGCCTACGTGGAGCTCCTTAGAGGGCTTAGATGAGGCTGGTCTTCGCCATAGGCGGCGGCGGCGACGTGGTGAGCGCGGCCGTCCTGGCGGCCAAGCTGGGGGCCGAGACGGGGCTACTGCCCTGGGAGCGGTACGTCGTGGATCCGGAGCCGGGGCCCCTCCTCCGCAGGGATTTCCTGGGCGCCGAGGGCGGCAACCCCCTATTCGTCGTGGGGCCGGATACCCGCGTCGTCAGGCGCGGCAGGGCGATAACGCCGCAGGGGGCCTGCGTGTCGTCGGTGCTGGGGAGGGGTGTCTACGCCATATCGCCCGACGAGCCTCCGAGCGCCGTAGCCAAGGCGCTGGCATCTAAGTTCGACAAGATCGTCGGAGTGGACGTGGGCGGCGACGTGCTCGCCTGCGGCTGCGAGCCTGATCTACACTCGCCGCTGGCCGATTCGTACTCGCTCGCAGTGCTGAAGAGGGCGGAGGACCTCGGAGTAGACGTCGAGGTCGCCGTAGTCGGCCTCGGCGCCGATGGAGAGCTGAGCAGGGACTACTTGATGAGGCGGATCTCGGCCCTTCTGGCTAACGGCGGCTTTCTGGGGTACTACGCCCTGGATCCCTCCGACTCCGGGATCCTCGCAGAGCTTGTCTCCAGATGCGTCACCGAGGCCTCGAGGAACGTCTTGAGGGCGCTGAGGGGCGAGTTCGGCGAGGTGCCCATCAGAGGCGGCTCGAGGAGCGCCTATATAGATGTGTTCACGCCTGTCTTCCTGCGATTCAGGCCGGGTCCCCTGGTCTCGATCAACGAGGTCGCGGCCTTGATATACAAATACGACTGGAATATATTAAAGGCGGCCGCAGAGCTGAGGGATATGGGCTACACGACGGAGTACGACTTCGAGAGGTATGTGGCCCAGGGCTTGCCCCCCTCCGAGGCCCTTGCCAGAGCCAAGGCGGAGAGGAGGTGCGTCTGCAACGGCTCGCCGTGAGGGCAGTAAGGCTTGTGAAATACGGCAAGCCCCACGAGGCGTTGAGGCTCGAGGACCTGGAGAGCCCCACGCCGGGCAGAGGGGAGGCCTTGGTGAGGATAGAGGCCGCCGGCGTCTGCGGGAGAGATCTCGTCGTGAGGAAGGGCGCCTTCCCTCACGTGAGGCTCCCCGTGATACCCGGCCACGAGGGAGTCGGCAGAGTGGTCGACGTGGGGCCTGGGGCGGATAGGGACTTGGTGGGGCAGAGGGTCTTCGTGGCCCCCGCCATGTACGACGGGACTTGCGACTACTGTAGACGCGGGCTTGAGAACCTATGCAGGAACGCGCAGTATCTGGGCGAGCATAGAGACGGGACGTACTCGGAATATATGGCGCTTCCCGCCGACTTCGTCTACCCCTTCCACGGCGTCGATCCCCGCGCCGCCGTGCTGGCAACCGACGTCATACCGACCGCCATAGCCGCGGTCAGGAGGGTCGACGTCGAGGGCAAGAGGGTGCTGGTGGTCGGCGGCGGGGGAACCGGGCTCTATCTGGCCCAGGTGGCCAAGCTCAGGGGAGCCGACGTGTATATATCCACCAGATCCGCCGATAAGGCCAAGGCGTACGGCTCTCTGGGCATCGGGATATATCGAGAGGGCATGAAGGACTTCGACGTGGTTTTCGACACGGTGGGCTCGCCCACCATGGAGACCTCCATAAGGCTCGCTAAAAGGAACGGCGCCGTCGTCCTTATAGGCAACGTGACGGGCGACAGGGCGCAGCTCAGCCCGGCCCTCATAATATTGAGGCAGATAGCCGTCCTCGGCCACATGGCCTACAAGCCGTGGGACGTATATGAGGCCCTAGACCTCCTGAGGCGCGGGCTTATAGCCCCGATATATACCGAGTACAGGCTTTCCGAGGCCGCCAAGGCCCATGAGGACATGGAGGCGGGCGCGGTGCTCGGCAGAGCCGTCCTCATACCGTGATCGCCATAGCCATATCCAAGGACCCGGTCGCCAGAGGCGTCGCCAGGGAGCTGGGGCTGGCGGGATCCCCCGGAGCCTCCTACCTGTCGACGGCCAAGATGGGGGACGTCCTGGTGCTGTTCTACGATGGGGACTCTGTGGAGCCGCCCCCCGAGGAGGCGCTGAAGGCGCTCGGCGTATCGCATCTAGTCGTGCCGTCCCGCCACGAGATGGCGAGGCCCAGGCCCATGCTGACCGCCCACACGCCCGGCACCGCCCCGTCGCTCTCGGTAGCCCACGCCGGGCTTAAGTCCTGGCTCCTCAGGAGAATCTGCTCCGAGAGGCCGGAGGGCTTCGACTGCGCTCTCGAGGCCACCCACCATGCGCCAAACACCGAAGAGGTCAGCGTAACTTTCGTCGAGGTCGGCAGCACCGAGAGGGAATGGAGAGACCGGAGGGCGCTGAGAGCTCTGGCGTCGGCCCTCGGGGAGCTGCCCCGCTTCGAGGCGAGGGCCCCGCCCGTTATGTCCGTGGGCGATCTCCACTACTCCCTCCTGACCGCGGAGGTCGTAGACGGCGCGGTGGACGTCGGCCATGTGGTACATAAGGACGTGGCGACGGCCGATCTGGCCGTGAGGGCCTTCATGAAGCATGTAACGAGGCCTAGGAAGGTCGTCGTCTATAGGAAGAGCCTCAAGGGGCCCGTCAGACGCGACGTGATGGACGCGCTGGCCCGGTACGCAGAGCTAGACGTCAGGTAGCCAATACGCATTACCTGCCGAAAAATAGTGAATGATTATAAATTTCGATGAAATATCTACTCCATGGATGAGGCGCTAAGGTCCAGGCTCGACGGCCTCATGAGGAGCGCGGCTGCCCCCGTCCTCGACAAGATATCTAAGAACAAGAAGCTGAACACGGACGAGCTCCTCATAGCCTCCCTCTATTTGATCTCGGCCAAGCTTGACGACATCAGGAACTCCCTGGACGAAGTGGCCAGAGGCATCCAGCGGCTGAACGAGCTACCCCCCGTCTTGAAGCAGAACCACATGGACGTGATGGCCAAGCTGGGGGAGGTCCTCGACGAGTTGAAGAAGATGCAGGCGTTTGGGGTCGAGGAGACTTAAATAGAGGGCCCTTCTGGCGCGTGGACATATTAGGCAGATATAGGGAGGAGGTCGAGGCGGCCCGGGCTATAGTCCAGGGCCGCCGTTTTAAGGCCGTGGTGCACAACGGCACGGCTCACGCCGACGATACCATAGCCGCCGCGCTTCTGTGGCGCGCAGGCGCCGAGGCCGTCTATAGGCTCGGCCAGGAGGGCGAGCTGTTGGAGGTGGCCGGCGGAGGGACGCCGGTCGTATACGCCGATATCGGATATAAGTACTACGACCGGCTCAAGTCGGCCGGGACGGTGGCGGTGTTGGACCACCACGCCCCGAACGGCGAACCTGAGTACGTCGAGCTTCCGTCATCCCTGATGCAGACCGTGGAGGC
>JC3454_100331_pt1 | contig 9111 bp, 5 predicted proteins | sample YNP_Site_4_FD_21673 | JGI IMG/M metagenome (IMG submission 21673) | reverse complement strand
TCCACGATATGGTCCCGTTGTACATTATTGTCACGTCCTCGAACACGGCCCCGCTGGCCTCGAAGCCTGAGGTCAGGTTAACCCCCCGGTAAACGACGTTCCTGCCCAGCCAGGCGTAGGCCGAGGAGTAGGGCAGCTGGTCGCCCCAGGCGCCCTCGCCCGTGACCACGACGGCCCACTCTCCCCCGTAGGAGCCCTCGTAGTAAGTGACGTTGCCAATTGACGAGGGGCCCGGCAGGTACGCCTCGGCCTCCCAGACGCCGTCGCTGAACTGCAGCGGGACCTCCACAGAGTAGCTGACGTTCTCGTAGAGCCCCGTGAGGGCGGCCGGGAGCAGGGTGGCCGAGAAGAGGCCAAACCTAACGGGCGTGCCGTTGGGGTAAGTTATGCTCGCCATGACCTCCACCCCTCCCCCCTCGGGCAGGGCGGAGGGGAACAGCTGAACGGAGGCCCTGAGCTTGGGGGCCACGTATATCATCCCAACGCCGTAGCCCTCTATGTCCATGCCTGCCCCGGTGGAGTTGTAGGAGGACCTGAGGACCACCAGGTAGTAGCCGGGAGACAGGCCCTGGGGGACCCTCAGGAGGCCGGCGTAGTAGCCCTGGTACGTCATAGGTAGGCTCGCCTCGCTGAGGACTGTGCCGTTGGGGGCCACGAGCTCAGCCGTCACGTTGGAGCCGTAGGCGGCCGCCCAGAAGACTGCCCAGCTTACCTCGTTAGAGGGAATGAAGAGCGTCTCCACGGGCGGAACCGGCAGGCCCTCTATGAGGACCCACCCGCCTGGGTATGCTGAGCCGGGCTGGGAGAAGACCTGAGGGAGCACCATGAAGTAGTACTGGAGCGAGGACCCTATGAAGAAGGGGACGAAGCCGTAGACGGGCCCCCTAAGCCAGAGCACGGCGTAGCCGGGGGAGGCGTTGAAGTGGAGCTCGGTGACGTTGCCGCCCATAGCCGGCACTGAAATGACTTGGCCGTAGGTGTTGTTGAGGGGCCTGTACTCGAGCACGGTCACGTTGTAGGCTACCGAAAACGACATGTTGCCCATGGGGGACACCGGGAACACGGCCACAGGCATGCCGAGCTGGGGGGCGTAGGGGTAGAGGGGGACCGGGGCCACCGCCGAGCCGAAGTAGCCGAGGAAGGCCTCGTCAAGGCCCCTGACGGCGACCCCACCGCACTCGCCCCTGACCTCAACGTAGACCACCCCTGACGCATTGGAAGGCGCCGTCAGCTCCGCCTCCCAGAGGCCAAGAGTAGAGTTGTACCTCATGGTCGCCGAGGCCGCCACCCCCTCAAGGCTTATGACATAAGCCTCTAGAGAGCAGTTGGAGGCGTAGGGCCCGCCCACGTTAACGCTGACGTTAACTGGCTGGCCTGGGGCCATGAAGGCGGTGTAGTTGCCGTTGACCAGGACCTCTGCCAGGGGGCCGCTGGCGGGTCCCGCCCCGGCCTCAAGGTACTTGGCCAGCTCGCCAACGTTGAGGGCCCCGAGGCCGGTCACGAGGTTGTAGCCCCTCCCGGCGGTCCAGGGGACGTTGTAGCCGAAGGCGACAGGCTCAAAGGCGTCGAGGTCCCCTGAGGAGTAGAGCCCGTAGAGCAGGGGCGCTATGAGGCCAAGCCTCGAGCCTGAGGCCTGGGCCAGCAGGGCCAGGAGGCCCACAACGAGCTCAGCTGACTCGCTCGTGCCGCCCACGACGAGGGTCTGGTTGCCCTCCCCCACCATCAGGCTCCCGGGGAAGAGGCTGGCCTGGGCGGCCACGTCGGGCACGGCCCTGCCGTAGGGGAAGCCCTGGGGAGGCGCTGGCGCTACGCCCTCCTGCCACCAGGGCATGGGCTCAACAGCGCTGTAACCGCCAGTGCTGCCCCCGAGGGCCTGGAGCAGCTGGTCGAAGCCCATGGAGGACCAGGCGGTCTGAAGGCTGCTGTCGCCGCTGATATACGTAGTGGTCCCCCCTACCGCTAACACCCAGGGTGACGAGGCCGGGTAGGGCACGTCCCCTATTGGCCCGGCGCTGTAGCCCATGCCCCCGCCGTCGCCGCTGGAGGCCACGAACGTTATGCCCTCAGCCGCCCCCAGGGCGTAGTAGACGTCTGAGAGGTAGACGTTATAGTAGAAGAAGGACCAGCCCAGGCTTGACAGGAACGCCTCGGGCACGCCGAAGCTCTGGCCCAGCACGGAGACCTGGTCCTGCCCGTCGATGAAGGCTATGGCCGCCGAGAGGGGTAGCTCGCCGCTGGCCACGTAGACTACGATCCTTGCCCCTGGGGCCATTGAGTGTACGGCCTCAACGTCGAGGTCCTCCTCAAGGGCCCAGCCAGTTATGACTCCCAGGTTGGGGTTGTAGCTCCCTATCGGCACAACGGTCACGTTGGCCGGCGGGAGGCCGAACTCCTCGTCGAAGTAGGCCAGGTCCTGGGACAGGGTGGGGTCACCGTAGAACTCGAGGACGCCTACCGTCACCCCGCTCCCGTTGAAGCCCTGGGAGTAGAGGGCAGTGGCGTTGTAGGCCTGGGCCAGGGCCGTCATTGGGTAAGCCTGGAGGGGGAAGGAGACGTTGACCCCCTCAAGCCTTGAGAGTACGGCAGCGGCCTCGCGGGCCGTGAGGAGGAACTGGGGCCTGTCGAAGACCAGCATGGCGGCGTTTGAGACGTAGGGGTAGGCCCAGGGGCCCTTGGCGACAGGCCCAACGTCCTCGTAGAACGAGACGGAGCCGTTAGTGAAGATGTCGACCCTGACCCCAAAGGCCCTCTCGACCTGCCACGCCTGTCCCTGGAAGACTATAATTGAGTCGGCCGCCGTCAGCAGGACCCTCAGGCCATACGACCTGAGGTGCGCCAGCGTCTCATTGAACTCCTGGGTTGGGTAGAACAGTTCCCTGACCTGGCCTGGGGTCAGGAACCTGTGGTAGAGGGGCGAGCCCGGGGCGCTGACGGCCTGGGCGTAATAGAAGATCAGCGGCAGGTTCCTCAGGGGCACGTAGATGACGCCTGTGACCGTCAGGTTAGGAGGCGCTGGGCCCGCGTCCCTGAAGCCGTAAGGAGAAGGCCCCCCAGAAGGAGCAGTAGGGGGCCCAACGCCCAGCGCTGGCATGAGCGAGAACGCCATGATGGTCAGAATCACTGCAATTGCAGCCGTCTTCCTCAAGCAAGCGGCCCTTGGTACTTAGGGGTGTCCGAGGCCTTAATGTATATGTTAAATATCACTATATGTCATAAAGCCCTCTCATCGCTTCCCTGAGCTCTCCCTCACGCACCTGCCCAGCTGCTTGGCGACCTCGAGGATGACCCAGAGCGAGGTCTGCACGTCAGGGTCCATGAGCTTATCGGCGGCCCCCAGGAGGCCAAGCTTCCTCTCCTCGCTCACGTCCATCCTCCCGAGCGCCCTGAAGGCACATGACGTCAGGTCCTCCAAGTTGTTCTGGGCCCTCGAGAGGTCGTCAGCGTCAACCCTGGTTATGCCCCTCTGAAGCGAGGCCAGCACAGCAAGGAGCCTCATGAGGGCAGGGTCCGTGGCGGCCGCGAGGAAGGACTCGTCGGCCTTGTCAGCTATGTAGGAGAGGAGGCCGAGGAGGCCGCTCCTCTTGAGGCCTACTATTGCGTCAAGTAGCTTAGCTAGCGAGGCCGCCCCGAGGTCCACCTCCGGGGGAGGAGGAAGCACGACAGGGGGCGGAGGGGCAGGGGCGGCCGGCTTAGCGGCCGCAGGGGCTGGCCTGGCCTGGGCCTGCTGGCCCGCCGAGGCCTGCTGAGGTCCAGGCGCCTGCTGGCCCGGCTGCTGGGACAAGCTTCTCGCCGGCCCTCAGGAGGGCAGCGGACATAAATCGGTTTCCGTGAGGCCCGTCAGGGCCTCCTGAGGAGGTTGAGGCCCGTCTTGGGGTCGAACAGGGAAAGCGACGAGGAGGGCACCTCGAAGCTCACTACGTCACCCCTTGAGATCGGCGCCATGGAGGGGTAAAGGAGCCTCAGGGACAGGCCCCCCACGTCAACGTGTATCACCGTGTAGGCCCCCACCCTCTCGACCATAGTCACCCTGCCCGAGAGATGGCCCTGCCCGACCCTAGCCTCCTCAGGCCTGAAGCCGGCCACCACCTCCACCCCCTCTGAAACCAGCTTCGAGTAGGCCTCGGGCACCTCGACCTTCATGTTCCCCTGCTTGGCCACCACGTAGCCTCCCTGGACCCTGGCCTCGAACAGGTTCATGGGAGGGTTGCCGGTGAACGAGGCAACCCATGAGTTCCTGGGCCTCCTGTAGACCTCCACGGGGTCGCCGTAGTCCTGTATGACGCCGTCGTGAAGTATCGCCAGCTTGGTGGCGAGGGACAGGGCCTCCACCTGGTCGTGGGTCACGTAAATTATGGTGGTCCCGAGGTCCCTGTGAAGCTGCTTCAGCTCCTCCCTCGCGAAGACCCTCACCTGGGCGTCAAGGTTGGCCATGGGCTCGTCCATGAGGATTATGTCGGCCCCCTTGACTAGGGCCTTGGCTATAGCCACCCTCTGCCTCTGCCCCCCGCTCAGCTGGCCGGGCTTCTTGTAAAGTATGTCGTCAATTCTCAGCAGCTTGGCGACCTGCCTGACCTTCGCGTCTATCTCCTGTTTAGGCCTGTGCTGGAGCCTCAGGGGGAACGCTATGTTGTCGTAGACCGTCATGAAGGGGTATATGGCGTAGCTCTGGAAGACCATGGCCACGTTCCTGTCCTTTGGGGGCACGTCGTCAACCAGCTCCCCCCTCAGGTACACGTGGCCCCTGTCCTGCCTCAGCAGCCCGGCTATGACCCTCAGGAGCGTTGTCTTCCCCTCGCCCGAGGGGCCCAGCACGACCACCAGCTCGCCCTTGTCCACTGAAAAGTTGACGCCCCTCAGCGGCGTCACTGAGCCGGCCTTCGTCCTGTAGGTCTTCCAGACGTCAACAAGTTTGACGTACTCCATGACCCTCACCTGACCCTGGAGGGCTCAAGTTAATATCACTTGATGCCCGCCAGGCTGCTGTAGGCCCTGGTCATCATCCTCTGGGAGACCAGGAACAGGGCCATGAGCGGTATCCCCATAAGCACGGCGCCCGCCGCGAATATGTTGTAGGCGGGGGCCGAGGCGTAGTTGAAGAGGCCCGCCAGGTACCAGAGGCCGAGCATAGCGGTCCAGGCGTTGCTGTTGCTCCCTATGAAGGCGTAGGCCGTCGCGTAGTCCATGTAGGCGCCCAGGAAGCCCAGGAGGGCCGTGAGGGCCACGACCGGGGCCGCCATCCTGAACACTATCCTCACGAAGGCCCCGAACCTTGAGAGGCCGTCTATCATGGCCGCCTCCTCGTAGTCAGGCGGTATGGCGTCTATTGACAGCTTCGCCAGGAACGCGGCGAAGACAGCCGTGCCGGGGGTGTAGGCGAGGACCAGGCCAACGTAGTTGAGCAGGTGGAGCCTGGCGAAGAGCAGGTAGAGGGGAACCGTGGTGGCGGTCACGGGCAGGAACGTTATTATGTAGACAAAGGTGGCGAGGCTCTTCTTGGCCGGCATGTCAAGCCTTGAGAGGGCGTAGCCGGCCAGCATGGCCAGGGCGACGCTGAAGAGGGCCGTGGCAGCGGCCAGCTCTATGCTGTGCAGGACCCACAGCGGGAAGTTGGGCACCCTTATGCTCGGTATGAAGCGGCCCGTCAGCAGCTTCTCATAGGCCTCAAGGGTTATGTGCTTAGGTATGAGGGTTGAGATCGTCAGGGAGACCAGGGTGCCGACGTTGCTGAATGACGTCATTATTATGTAGTAAAGGGGCAGCACGGACCAAGCGGCCATGACTATGAGGACTATGTACGAGATCGCCAGCCTCAGGGCCTTGAGGGCTATGCGCTTGGCCCTCCTGCTGGGCATGCTCTCACCTCAGACCAGCCCCTCCAGGATGCCCGTGAACTTCAGCACTATTACGGCCAGAACCATGGTTATAGCCGTTGACACTATTGAGAGGGCCGCCGCGAAGGCGTAGTTGTTGTAGGAGAAGGCCTCCTGGTACGCGTAGACTATGAAAGTCTCCGTGGATACTATTGGCTTGCTCGGGATGCCGGGGCCGCCGCCCGTGAGGACGTATATCGGGTAGAAGTTGTTCCACGTGAACACGAAGCTCGTTATGAAGACGAAGGCTATGGTCTTCTTGAGCGAGGGGAGCGTTATCCTCGCGAACTTTGCCAGCGCCCCTGCCCCATCAACGTCGGCCAGCTCGTAGAGCTCCGACGGTATGCTCTGGAGGCCTGAGTAGAAGACCGTCATGTAGTAGGGGAAGCTGAGCCAAAGGTTTGTGACTATCAGGCCGGTCCAGGCGCCCCAGACTGAGTGGACCAGGTTTACGTGGGGCAGGTGCAGGAACGGGAGCAGGTACCTGTTCATGAAGCCGTAGGGGTCGGTCCACATGCCGCTCCAGACTAGAAGGGAGATGAAGCCGGGGAACGCCCAGGGGAGTATGAGGATCGCGTAGAAGAGCGACCTGCCGTAGAGGTCCCTCTGGTTGAGTATCAGAGCCAGGGCGAAGCCCAGGGCCATCATGGGTATCAGGCTCCCCAGGGTCCAGACGACCTCGTTTATGAGGAGCGACGTCAGGTAGCCCTGCCTCAACATCAACTTGTACTGGAGGAGGCCGACGAAGCGATAGTTAAAGAGGTGAAGGAGGCCCATGTTAGTAAATGATATGTAGACGGCGTAGAGCAGGGGGTAGAGGAAGAGGAAGAGAACGGTGACTATAAGGGGCAGGAAGTAAAGAAAACCTTCAACCTTTGGGCTAAGTCGCGGCATCAGCTCTCTGCCTCAGTACCGTGAGGCAGGGAGCTCGGCCACCATTAAATTCTCTAGCGCCGCTATGGGGACCGGATCAAGGAGGCCGTTGGCCTGGAGCTGGCTGATGAAGTAGCTCTCCATGCCCTGGGCCGCCTGGACGGCGCTCAGGTTCTTGTACGCGAAGTACCAGACGGCGTACTGGTGGAAGCTGGGCCAGTAGTAGTTCATCTGTGGTACGTTGGGGAACTTCTGGCCGTGCTGGCTCTGCTCAAGTATGCCCTTCATGACCTGGTTGAGGCAAGCCACCGTCTGGTTGGGGGCGGGCTGGGACAGCTGGCTTATGGCATAGTTGTAGGCGCTCTTAAGCGCAGGTATGTCCCTCGCGTAGTTCCACAGGTTCATCTCATGCGTGTAGTTGCTCATGAACTCTATGAAGAGCAGGGCGGCGTGGAGCGTTGCGTTCCACTGGCTCTTAGGCACCCCGTTGGCCTGAGGCGTAGTTATGGCCCAGCCAGTGCTCCCTATGAGCGGCGCAGCGTAGAGGCCGGTGCTGCTGACCACTGGCAGCGGGGCGGCGCCGAGGTTGCATCCCAGGGCATTGAAGTAGGTCATGAGGTCCCACGGGCCGTCAAATATTATGGCCGCCTTGTTGGCCATGAAGAGCTGGCCCTCAACCCCTCCTGCTCCTGGGCTCGGGGCGAGGTAGTTGACCCTGAGGTTGTAGGTCAGGTTGTACCAGAACTCAAGGGCGTTGACCATAGCTGATGAGTTCAGGGCTGGGTATATCTTACCGTTGACCGTCGTGAATATCTGCCCTCCGAAGCCGGCGAACCAGGCGGCGAACCTGTAGCCCCACGTGCCGCCGACGCCATAGGCTATGCCCCAGACGCCGGTCTTGTTGACCTGCTTGGCTATCTGAATAAGCTGGTCAGTGGTGTTGGGCGGGGCAGTTATGAACTTCTTGTTATAGAACATGACTATGTAGTTTATGTTGTCGGGCAGGCCGTAGACGGCCCCGTTGAGGGTCCAGTCCTCAACGGCCGTAGGGTTGAACTGGCTGAAGTAGCTCGGAGGCAGGTACTGGGACAGGTTGACGAGTATGCCTGCGGCGAAGAGGGCGCCGCCGGCGTCGCTGGTGACCCTTATAACTATTGGAGCGTTGCCTGCCTGGGCCGCCTTGAGGTAGTCGCTTGCGCCTACTGAGGCTCCGTACTGAACCTTAACGTGTATCCATGGGTACTCCTGCTCGAAGGCGGCCAGGCTGGCGTTGAAGGCCGCGTTCTCGCTCGTGCTGTAGCTATTAGCGACTGTTATCGTGACCGCAGATGGGGTCGTGGTCGTTGTTGTGGTCGTTGTTGTGGTTTTGGTGGTCGTTGTTGTGGTCGTTATCGTCGAAGTGGTGGTCGTTGTTGTCGTGGTGGTTGTGGTGGTCGGAGTTGTCGTGGTAGTAGTTGTGGGCGTTACGTGGTGCTTACTGACGTAATAGTATGCTAGGCCGCCTGCGACCGCAATTACTATTATGACAATTATTATGGCTGCAAGGGCGGCAGTTGATATAGACCTCCTAGGTCTCAACACGTACACCTCACTATAATTAAAGAAGGCCTCAGGTATAAACGGCTTTAATTCAAATCTTTAATATTTTAAACCTGAACATAACTAGCAGAGGTCTGGAGGGCCTCCGGCCTTACCTGCCCATCCTGGCCCTCAGCCTCACGGCCGCGTCGTACGGGAACTCCCCCCTGGGCCCCACTAGGCTCCTGCCGTCCGACCCCCTGGGGACAGGGAGGCCCATGAGGGTCAGGGCTGTGGGGGCCACGTCGTAGGTCTCTGCCGCTGAGGCCTTGACCTCCTCGCCTACGACCAGGAGGACGCCGTTGACCTCGTGGTCCGGCATCATGTCATGTCTCAGCTGGGCCAGCGACCTACTGGAGACGGGCCAGTACCTCTCCTCGTCAACGGACTCGACGAAGAGGGCAGGGTACGGGGGGAGGTAAGCGCCCCTGAACCTCTCCTCAAGCCTGGTTACCCTAAGGTAGCGGGAGGCCCTGGATGCCTCCAGGGCCCTGAGCCCCCTCTCCCTCTCCGCCTCCCCCCTGAAGTACAGTATTCTATCTATGGAGAGCCCGCCAGCGTCATAGGTGAAGGGCTGCTCTGAGAGCTCGCTCTGCCGCCCAGCGCCCTCATGCGTGGCGGCCCTGGCGACCGCCACAAGCTCGCCGCCCACGGTCTCCCTGAGCAGAGGGAGCCTCCTTGAGAGCTCCCTCGGCGAGATGGCTGGGGGCAGGGCCACAGATATCTCGTCCAGGACGCTCACCAGGCTGAGCAGGAGCCTCCCCCTCAGGCTACTTGGCAGCCCCACCCC
>JC3454_100716_pt1 | contig 9203 bp, 6 predicted proteins | sample YNP_Site_4_FD_21673 | JGI IMG/M metagenome (IMG submission 21673) | reverse complement strand
CCCCTCTGAGTAGTTGCCGTAGGGCGTGAGGTAGGTGACGTTAATTAGCCCCTGACTGGTAGACGTCGCCAGGGCTGAGCACGTCAAGGTTCTCATAGCTGCAGGCCAGCGGCAGCGCCAGGTAGCCGGTCCCTGGGCCCACGAAGGCGCTCCTCGTTGAGTTGCAGGAGAAGCCGAACACTATGCTTGACCTGTTGAAGTTTATCAGGACTACGTCGCTGAGCGAGACCTCAGCCCTGAACGGGGTTGTGTAGCTCACGTAGGCCACCGGAGTACCATTGACTAGGGATATGTTAACGATCTTGAAGGACTCAGCGGCATATATGTACCTGAGGAAGTAAGAGAGGACGTAGCCCCTGCCCCCCTCCAGGGACAGGTTGACGACAACTATGGCAAACTTTCCAACTAGGTAGGGGCTGAGGCCCATGGTCAGGTTGTTGGACCCGCAGCTCACTTCGCTGAGGCTGGCCTCCTCAATAGCCCTGCCGTTGAGCTCTATTAGCACCGTGGCGCCCTTAGGCTTCACGTGGCACTGCGTTATGTTAAGTGAGAGCAGCAGCCTGTCCCCCACGCCAGTGATGTTAGTCACGTTCACGTAAAGGGGCGGGGGGACCAGGCCAAAAAGCCTTGGAGGTAAGAACTTCACAGCCACGAGGCCCCCTAGGACGGCGACAACTATTACAAGGGCTGCATAGAAAAGGTTGGGCTCGCCGTCCAAGGGGGCCCGTCACCTCTGCAGCGCGGCAGCCCGCTCAGCTTATGGTTACTTGGGGCTTACGAGGTTGGGACGGTTACCGCGCTCTCGTTGGTTAGGCCAAAGTATATCGTAAGGGTCCCTGAGCTAGCGCCATTCGGTATAGGGAGCGATGGCTGTACCAGGAAGTCTATGTAGTAGGTGTTCCCTGCTGTCAGGGAGACCGTGCCGCTGGCTGTGCACCCTGAGCTAGAGCTTGGATTTATGGTTATTGTCCCGGTCGGGCTGCTGGGGCTCCCTGTGGTCGAGTACACTATAAGCTCCACTGACGTGAGGGATGGACCCGTGTAGGAGCAGGAGTCCACGTACAGGTTCGGCGAGCCCGCGTTCACCTTGACCTCAAGGGCCTGGTAGACGTAGGTCTCTGAGGAGTTAGTTATGGGTATAGTAAGCGATATCTGCGGAGAGGTCTTGTTAGTGAGCGAGAGGTTGACATAGTTGGCATCAGGGCCTGCCAGGAAGACGATGGGCGTTACGGGCTTAACGGTGACCTTGGCCTGGTAGACGAATATCACGTTGGCTGCCGCTATGGGAACCGCTAGGGCTATAGCCAGTATGCCCGCCACGAGGGCCAGCTTTCCTATCCTATTCATTTAGACCACCTCCTGTGGTACTCTAACTTCGAGCGGCCCTCTATCCTTTAAAAACTTTTTCGTTTAATTATACGTTCCATCTGACCAGGAGGCGCATGGCCCCGTATAACCTTAGTCATCAGGGCGGCGCTACGGCTCAGCCCCGGCAGGTCCCTGCGAGCGATAAGGCCTGGCCAGTCGCCCTGCCCCTGGCCTTAGCGCCTGAGCTCAGCTGAGGCCCCTGCGCCGTGGTCGCCGACGCCAGCTCGGCCGCAGCGAGAGGCCTTCAAGGCGCCTCATAGGTGGCCCAGTGGCCGGCCCCTGGGACCTAACGCGGGCATAAGGCCCTAAAGTCTGCCATGTGGGCTCGTCCTGCCCTCGCGTGCTGTGAACACAATACGTCGTTGCCCCAGCCGCCTGAGGAAGCGCCTAAGGCCCCTTCGCCGTCAGCAACCTGATCACCTCATCAACCCTCTCCTTGAACTTCTCGTAACTGAAACCCTTAGCCACCTCCCTGGCCTTAGCCGAGAGGGCCCTGAGCCTCTCACTGTCGTTAAGTAGCGACCTGACCGTGCGGGCAGCCTCCTCAACATTCGTGTAGCCGAGACCCTGATCAATCCTTGAGGCTATGTCAGTCCAGCCTCCCCCGTCCCTGTAGACCACTGGCACTAGCCCTGCCGCTGCAGCCTCTGCAATTGCAATCCCGAAGTGCTCAGCGAAGGGAGGGTGAAGGTAAACGGACGCCTGCGACATGAGCTCAAGTATCCTCCTCCTTGGCACATCTGTCTCAAGGTGGAAGTTCCTCAGCCCCTCAGCCCTCTCCCTGATCTCCCTCAGCACGGGCCCTGAGTACACGCTGGTGCTGCCGACCAGGTAGAACTCGGCCTCAGGCACGAGCCTTGCCACCTCAGCTATGGCCGTTAGCCTCTTCTCAGGCGATACCCTGCTGACTGTAAGCACGACTTTTCCCCTGTCCCCTCCCAGCGGCAGGAGCTCCTCGACGTTAACCGGGGGGTGAACAACGTAAATCCTCAGGTCGCCGTAGGCCCTCCTTATGTGCCCAGCTGTCCAGGAGCTGTTAGTCATGACCAGGGAGCCCCCGCGCCCGACCCTCCTGGCCTCCCTTGATATCAGCCAGTCGTAAAGCCTCCTGGCGAGCCCCCCTCTTGCCTGAAGAGTAACGTAGTCTATGAGGGCGGGGAAGTGAATGTAGGAGGCGTCGGCCCAGGGCATGGGGACATTGGTCTGGGTCTCAATCACTATGTCATGGCCTCGCCCCTGCCTGGCGAGGCGCCCAGCGAGGGCTGAGGCCGCCACGAGCCTCCTGTACCTCACCAGCCTGCCGGTGGGCCTGAGTAGCCTGGTTACAAGGGGCTCGCCCAGGACCACGGGCCTCGGGAGGTCCTTCATGCCGCTCGTCAGAACTTCCCAGGCCCTCTCGTTTACGTGGGCCGTGTAGAGGTCGACCTCGTGGCCCAGCTCCCTCAGGGCCCTGTACATATCTAGGGCCAGCCTCTCGTTCCCGCCAGCGTCGTCAAAGAAGGCGTGGACCAGAGCTATCCTCAAAGCCTCTCCAGGCCTCAGGCTATTAAGGTCCTTTAAAAGAACATAGGCCGACTAGCACGATATGACTTTAAAGGTCCGTTAAACCCCTAAGACAGCTCTAGATCTAAATAATGACGGCTGCTCGAGAGATAGCATCTATGGGGAGCCATTTGACCCTGCTGACGCCAGGGCCCTGTAGGCGACTTTAATGTAATCCTTTAGGATCTCCTCGGGAGGCGGCGGCCTTAGCGAGGCTCTCAAGGAGAGCCATATGGCCTGACCTGAACCTGGACGACCACCATAAGTGCTTAAACACCGACGTATGTCGCTTCGACCGGCACGTGAAGATTAGGAGCCTAAAACCCAGGGGTCGCAAGGCTTTGGTGTACACCTTCAAGGGGGTGGGATAATCATAGCCTCAGGGGCTAGCCAGGACCTAGACCGCGTCATGGTCAAGGAGGCAGCCGCTATAGTTAAGTCGTCACGTAAGGTTAGACTAAGGCCTAGGGCCCTCGCTGAGAGAGCCGATGGGTTATGGGGGTCTTTGGCTATGAGGCTTCTGGGAGAGGTTACTTAGCTTGCTAGGTCAAGGGGCGTGCGGCCTTGAAGGTGGCCATACGCTTCGCTCCGTCATTCTTGGGGGGTGGCGAGGTAAGGACCCTTGAGGTGGTAGAGAGCACTAGAGAGGATAGCTAACGAAGGGTGAGGATTGTGGAGGAAGAAGACATACAACTTTTAATGACTACTAGGCCTCACTCACCAGGGCGGTTGATGGGCCAGCCTTACATCTCAGTTATAGTGACCGCCTACAACAGGAGGAGGTACCTGCCCTTCGCGCTGAGAAGCCTAGAGGCCCAGACGCTTCCGAGGGACAGGTTTGAAGTAATAGTAGTTAAGAACTTTGATGACAAGGAGTCTGACGACATAATCTCGAGGAACGGCTGGAAGGAGGTATATAATGATGACTCCTACCACGGCAGGATGGTCCTGGCGGGCCTTGAGGAGTCGAGGGGCGAGGTGATAACGTTCCTTGACGATGACGACATGTATACTGACAACAGGCTCGAAGAGGTCTATAACGTCTTTAATGGTTACAGGGACCTGGTCTACTTTCACAACTCCCAGGAGTTCATAGACGAGGATGGCAGAAGGTTGGAGAACCCCTTGCGACCTTCCAAGAACTTAGTCAGAGGTGATAATATAGCATTCAACCCTAAGGCCCTGCAGGGCGTCTCCAAGAGATATGGGATGAGCATCGCTGACCTGATACTCAAGTACGTCAGGGCCAGGGCCGACTTCAACAACAGCTCAGTTGCTGTTAGAAGGCACATAGTCGAGTCCCACGCTCAGCTACTTAAGAGGCTTCCAGCAAGCATAGACAGCTTTACCTTTGCGGCCTCGCTGAGGTCTGGCGGCCTTTTCTACTTCACAGATAAGAGGTTAACCCTTTACAGGGTGCACAGCGCCAGCACGTCTATCTATGTTTTAGGCGATGGTCCTGAGGCTTACATAAGGCAGGCCAAGTACCTCCTTCAGTTTAACGAAGCATATAACATCATAGGATCTGAGCTGCTTGAGGGAGGGCTCAACGTTTACGCATGCTCAAGGCTCCTTCATATGTCAGAGCTCTGGCTAATTCCGCTGGCTGAACTTAAGGAGCTGCCCTCGGAACTCAGGCCTAAACCCTTGGACGTGGCGAGGGCCCTGAGGTGCGTCGCTGAAGGGCTCTCAAGGCGCTTAACGCTGCCTTTGGTCTTTGCGTCACTGGTTCTTGGGCACGCCAAACCGCTTAAGGGACGCATCTACAGGCTCTTATGTAGTCTCATTTAAGGCTCCTTCTTTTATCAGTTTGACAACCTCATTAACCCTCTCCTTGAACCTCTCGTAGCTGAACCCCTTCGCCACCTCCCTTGCCTTAACCGAGAGCGCCTTTAGCCTCTCAGGGTCGTTAAGTAACGACCTAATTATGTGGGCAGCCTCCTCAATGTTGGTGTACCCAAGCCCCTCATCTATCCTTGAGGCTATGTCGGTCCACCCTCCCCCGTCCCTGTAGACCACTGGCACAAGGCCTGCCGCTGCCGCCTCAGCAATTGCTATGCCGAAGTGCTCGGCGAAGGGAGGGTGAAGGTATACCGAGGCCTGGGACATGAGCTCAATTATCCTCTTCCTTGGCACGTCAGTCTCAAGGTGGAAGTTGTTTAGACCCTCAGCCCTCCTCTTCAGCTCCCTGACTACAGGCCCTGACGCAGGGCCAGTGGCCCCCACAAGGTAGAACTCCGCCTCAGGAACAAGCCTAGCAACATCAGCTATGGCCAGGACGTTCTTCTCTGGATACATCCCGCTGACCGTAAGCACTATCCTACCCTTGTCACCTCCTAATGTTGACAGCTCCTCTATGTTAACCGGGGGGTGAACAACGTATATCCTCTGGCTTCCATATGCCCTCGTCACGTGCTCGGCCGTCCAGGCGCTGTTAGTCATGACAGCGGTGCGCCTGGACGCAAGCCTCCTGGCCTCCCTGCCCACAAGCCCATAGTAGAGCCTCTCGTGAAGGCCCAGCCTGCGGTGGGCCCTGTGAAAGTCAAGGAGTAACGCCGTGGGGAAGTGAACGTAGGCGGCGCTAACCCAACGCATTGGGACATTGGAGTAGGTGTCCAAAACGACGTCGTAGCCTAGGTTAGACCCCTTAAGCCCCCTCACAAGACCTGAGGTCGCCAGGATCGACCTGAGGGCCAGGGCCCTGCCCGCCAGCCTGCTGGCTAAGGGCTCCTTAATGGTTATGGGCCTCGGGGCCTCCCTCAGGTCGCCCGTCAGCGCCCTCCAAGCGCCCTCATTTACGTGGGCCGCGTAGAGGTCAACCTCGTGGCCCAGCTCCCTCAGGGCCCTATACATGTCAAGGGCCAGCCTCTCGTTCCCGCCAGCGTCGTCAAAGAAGGCGTGGACCAGCGCTATCCTCAAGGCCTCTCCAGACCTTAAGCTGTTAAGGTACCTTAAAAGGTCATAGTCCTACTAGCACAACGCGTCTTTAAAGGTCCGTCAACCCCTAAGACAGCTGCCCTAGACCTACAATAATAACGGCTGCTCAGCCGATAACTCCTATAGGAAGATGTTGAAGACCCCCAAAGGATCACACTAAGGTCACTTACAGCGTCATTGGCGTCAGCAGGGTCAGAGAGGTAGTGATCTTAGTGAGGTTTTCAAGGCTCATATCTGGCTTTGGCCACTTTCAAGAAAAGTGGGATTATCATAGCCTCAGGAGCTAGCCAGGGCCTAGACTACATCATGATCAAGGAGGCAGCCACTATTATAGTTTAAGTAGTCACCTAAGGTTAGACTTAAGGCCTCAAGCATAGACAGCTTCGTCATCGCGGCATCGCCGAGCTCTGACGTCTTTTTCTACCTCACAGACGAGAAGTTAACCCTTTACAAGGTTCACGGAGCCAGCACTTCTACCCACTTTCCAGGCAGGGGTCCTAAGGTCTACACAAGGCTGATTAAGTACCTTCTTGCATTTTAGCAAAGCATATGACGTAATAGGGTCTGAGCTGTTTAGGGGAGGGCTTAACGTTTATGTGTGTTCAAAGCTCCTTCAAATGTCAGAGCTAAGGCTCATCCCGCTGGCCGAGCTTAAGGGGCTGTCCTCAGAGCTCAGGCTTAAACCCTCGGCATAGTGGGATCGCTGGTGTATCGCCAAGAGGCTCTCCAGGCGCTTAACGCCGCCATTCATCTTTGCGTCACTAGTTCTTGGGTACGTCAAACTTCTTAAGGAGCATAATCTATAAAACTTTTAGGCAGGCTTATTTAAGGCCCCTTCGCCGTCAGCAGCCTGATCACCTCATTAACCCTCTCCTTGAACCTCTCGTAGCTGAACCCCTTCGCCACCTCCCTGGCCTTAGCTGAGAGCGCCCTGAGCCTCCCAGGGTCGTTAAGCAGCGACCTAATGATATGAGCAGCCTCCTCAACGCTCGTGTACCCAAGCCCCTCATCTATCCTCGAGACTATGTCAGTCCACCCTCCCCCGTCCCTGTAGACCACTGGAAGAAGCCCTGCTGCTGCGGCCTCTGCAATTGCTATCCCGAAGTGCTCAGCGAAGGGAGGGTGAAGGTATATCGACGCCTGCGACATGAGCTCAAGGATCCTACTCCTTGGCACGTCCGTCTCAAGGTGGAAGTTGCTTAGGCCCTCAGCCCTCCTCTTTAGCTCCTGTATGACTGGTCCAGAGGCCGGGCCCATGGTCCCGACGAGATAGAACTCGACCTCAGGACAAGCTTCGCCACCTCGACTAGCTGAGGAAGCCTCTTTCTCAGGCGCTATCCTGCTCACGGTCAGCGCTATCTTGCCCCTCTTGGTCCTCTCGGCAAGTGAGGAGAGCTCCTCTACGTTAACCGGGGGGTGAACTACATAAACTCTCTCGTTTCCATAAATGCTCCTTACGTGCTCGGCTGTCCATGTGCTGTTAGTCATAATAGGCCTGGTCGAGTCAACCATTGACCAGGCCTTTCTAGCCACCAGCCAATTGTAGACATTCCAGGTCACCCCTTTCCTTTGGCTTTGCGCTGTCATGAAGCCAGCTATGGCAGGGTAGTGAACGTATATCACGTCGGCCCACCTAAGCGGCATGTTGCTCTGCGTCTCAATAATTATGTCGTAGTTCTTTCTGAGACGCCTTGCAGGCCTGGCAAGCTCATCTACGGTTACGAGCCTTCTGTAGTAGAAGAAGCGCCCACTACGCCTCAGGAGCCTGGCAAGCCTAGGTTCACCAAGCACGATAGGCCTTGTAGCGTCCCTCATGCCATCACTCAGCACTCTCCATACGTTCTCATCAACATAGGCCGTGTAGAGGTCAGCCTCGTGGCCGAGCTCCCTCAGGGCCCTATACATCTCCAGGGACAGCTTCTCGCCTCCGCCGGCCTCCTCAAAGAACGAGTGAATTATCGCTATTTTCAATGTAGTAGCCCCACAAGCCAGTTTACTTGAGAGAATTTAAAGCAGGTAGGACGTGCTGACCTTTAACCCTTGTTGTGCAAGTTGCCTCTTTCGGTGATAGCGCACTGGCGTTTTCACGTGCAGCGCCTCCTGCTTTAAATTCAAGCGTGAAGGTTTAACGGAATCGTAAAGTAGAACCTTTCTTATTCCATATTCTAATGCCTTCGCCGCATCAATAGTAATGAACGTGAACGGTTACAAAGCCGTCCTCGTGTTATTACATAGCGTATGACTTTGCAGATGCAAGGCTTAAAATAAGTTCTGTATTACAACTGGATGGGGGTATCGCTTCAGCTAAAGCCGTCAAGGTGGGAAAGATGCATGATAACTACGAGAAGAAGCTGGTAGGTAACGCTGAGGCCTTCCTGAAGAGCAACGCTAACTCGCTCGCTAACAGGCGGATCCTACTGCTGAACGTAAGTAAGGAGTTGAGTTCGGCGCTGAACGTTATAGGCAACCTAAATTCTAAGGTCGTGGCGCTAGGTGAAACAGACGAAGTCTACGACCTGCCCTTTTACTGGAGGATAAAGTACATTAAGGCAAGCCTAAGTGAGGTCAGGTTCCCCCACTCCCTGTTCGACGTGGTAGCGATTTTCACGAACTCGACTAAAAAGCTCCCCAGCGAGGCCTCTGCCGAGCTTGCTAGGATATCAAAGCCTAACGCCAGGCTTTACCTGTTCTTACTGAGCGAAGACGCCCTGGAGGCTAGGGAGGACTACATAAAGTTGTTAGGCAACAGCTTCAGGCTGGCCAACGACGAGGGGAGCGTTCTGGTCTTCTACAACAGGAAGGCCGAGAGCAGGAGGTCTGTGAGCACTATCTACGTCTACCACCCCAACCTTGAGGGCGACGGGATCACAGAATACGCCAGGCACCTGATCTACAGACTGAGGAAGAGGGGCTTTAACGTCGTGGAGGGGCTACCGCAGGAGGAGGACGAGAGCAACTTCGTTTTAGTGGAGTTCGAGGAGGGGCTGTCCCTGCGCAATAAGATCAAGAAACTGGAAGAGTTACCAAGAAACTCCTATGTAGAGGTTCACTCGAAGATGCCTCATAAACCCAGAGGCGACTTGACTTACCTTTATCACGGGGTGCCATCGCATTATGGCTTAGACTTCTCAGGGATTCCCTGGTATTACGTGCCTCACATAGCATATGAGATAGAGCTTCCAGAGTCTAAGAAAACGTATGACTACTGCTCTTTCGGCTTCTGGCGTCGGTTTAAGCACTTTGACCGGATCAGGAAGCTAAAGGGGAGGAAAAAGCTGGTTATGAGCTTTAATTACGTGATGTTTGACGATAATTTCATTAAGGACAAGTGCAGGAAGATTCTAGGTCGCCCTCTA
>JC3454_103218_pt1 | contig 9527 bp, 10 predicted proteins | sample YNP_Site_4_FD_21673 | JGI IMG/M metagenome (IMG submission 21673) | reverse complement strand
GATATCAAACCGGCACTAGGGTGAAAGGTGCCCATATACGTCATGTCGTATCCTCGCGATCCTCGGCGTCAGGCCCCAGCGACCTAGACGCGTCGAGCATAAGGGCGGCTACTATAAAGATCTTGAAGTACCTCGTCCACGATAAGGAGGATTTAAACGAGTACGAGGCGTTCGTGGCGTCCCACATGCCGGGGAACCTGTCCGCGGTTTACGACATGATAAACGAGATCAAGGCGCTCATAGCCAACAACGCGGTGACCATAGCGCCCGAGAAGCTGAGGGAGGCCGAGTAGGTCCCGGCCAAGGCGTACGCCGTCCCCCCGCTCTACCAATTAATCCCCCCCCCGGGCGCCATGGGCTCTATAGTCGTCGTCCGTCCAATCTTCCCGCGGGGGTCCCCAGCCGAGGGCGTTGTCGGCGGCTGGGCCTCTTCGGGCATATCCGTCGCTAGTGGGTCTCCGGGCAGTCCACGGGCTTCCTGAGCGCCTCGTCGACCACTTTCTTGATGCCGCGCCAGTGCGAGCCTTCCCAGTATATAGAGCCGCAGTTGGGGCAGGCCCAACATCTCCGGGGAGCGCACGGGATGGCCGACCCTCCTCTCGGCCTCGGCGCAGGGGATCTCTACGAGCTCGGCGTTGCACTTGGGGCATCGGGTCCTCCTGAACGGCTCTACGCCTAGCGCGCGTATCAACGCAGATATCCAGGCGACGTGGTCCTCCGTGAGCAGCAACACGGCGGGTCCTCTGCGCCTTCTGAAGAGCTCCCTATCTCTGGTGACCAAAAGGCAGGGGGTCTCGGCGAGCTCGTCGTCGGGCCGATCCCCGTACCTGGCGTCGACGCCGATTATCCTCAACCATCTGGCGAGCCAGCCGAGCATGGCATCTACGGCGACGCAACTGGGAGCTGCCCCGCCTTTGCGGAGACAGGTCACCACGTGGAGAACGCGGCCTTTATCTCGTCCCAGCCGATGGGCTGGCCCGAGCCCCATTCGCCGATGGCCGACGGCCCGGGCAACGCCGCGATTAGATCGTCGACCAGCTGCTCCGCCTTCCATCTCCTCGCGATCTCCTTGGCGACTCTGCTCTTCTCGCCGGAGCCCGGCGTGATCACCACGTACCTCTCCGCCAGAGCCGCTATCGACTTAGGCGGCGCCGCGACCACGCGCCTCACGCCTCCGTCGTCCCTAACCCCCACCGCCAGCTCCAGCCTCACGTGCCGTATGTAGTTCTTGGAGCCGTATATCATGAAGCTACCTCTCGCCAGATATTCCCCCGACGGCGGCTGCTTGCTGACCTGTCTCCCAGATACGTAGAACACATCAACGGCGTGGATCCCCGCCCTCCAGGCCCTGCTGTAGGAGGCCGCGAACTGGGCCAGCTCGAGAAGAGCCGCCTCGTCTTGAGTCGGCTTGGCCACTACGGCCGAGGCCCCCGGCACGTCTGCGTGGAAAAACAGATAGTCCTCCTTCAGGTATCGGCGAACGGCCGCCTCGTTCTGCGAGGCGTCTCTCCCCCCTATGGCGGGCACCCGGCCGAGGGCCAGGAACCACCTGAACCTCTCGAACCACGCCCGCTCGGCCGCCCTCCTCATGCGCTCCATCACCTCCCTCTCGGCCTCGGCGTGTTTCCCCTCGACTTGCGCCAGCTCCTCCTCCAGCCTCTTGAGGACCTCCTCGGCCTTGGCGGCCTTCCTAGCGTAGTCCTTAGCCTCCTCGAACATATCCTCTATCTGCCTGCCCACCGGCCTATCGAGCCTCAGCTTGAAGCGCTGGCCTGAATACTCCGCGGTTATTTCTCTGTTGGCTCTGTTTACGTCTAATATACGTATACTTGGCTCCCTTGCCTCGTTGCGGAGCACCATTTGAATCGCCTCCTCTAGCTCGTACTTAAGCGAGAGCAACGTCTTGGCCAGCGAATAGAGCTCCTCGCTTCTTCTCCTGTACTCCTGCATCTCGCTCCTCAGCTTGGCTATGGATTGCTCCAGCTTGGCCCTCTTGGCCTTGAGCCCCGCCGTCTTGAGCTCCACGGCCTTCCTGAGCTCGACATCGGCGAAATATCTATCTAAGGCTTTCCAGAACGCGTCGTATTCCTCCTCGAGGTCCGCCTTGATCGAGATATACTTAACAGGCGCCGCGGTGACGGGGACGCCGCCGGCTATGTATACCGTGGGCCTCAGCTGACCTCTCGAGACCTCCTCGACGAGATCCCGAAGCGCCCTCAAGGCGTTCTCGGCATCGCCTGAAGATCTGGCGTAGACCTCCTCAGCGACCTCGGGGCCTAGGCCGAGCTCCCTCGACAGCGCCCTCTTGACGTCGTGCGCCCTCCTCAAGACCTCCACGGCCTCCTCGGCTTTAGCCAGAGGATCTACGTAGGGCATCGGCGGAGGCGTGTAGGGCGCGCCGGCCTTGACCTCGCGGTCCTTGCCCCTATAGCGGCGGTACAGCCAGACCACCCTCCCGTCCCTCACGGCTATCAAGTTGAAGGGCTTCAGGAGCTCCGCTATCAGCTCAACGCCGCCGAATTTGAGGACGAGCACCTTGTCGAACCTCGGCAGGTGGACGTCGGTGAGCTTCTCGTCGCGTATGAGCCCCCTCAAGGTCTCGGCCCCTCTGGAGTCGCGCTCGCCGATCATCCCAGTGAGCGAGGCCCGCGCCTCGTTAATTATTAAATACACGCCCCCGGAGAACTTAAATAGATATCCAGAGGATACTGTATATATATTCTCTACGCGCCTCCCCACCAAGCCCGCGATCTCCCTCGCCGACGCGTATAGATCTATGACCGTCAGCGAGGTCTTCACCGGGCGAGCTCTACGCCGTGTTTTTCAAGGATTTCCTTCATCAAGACGGCGTCTTGGTCCAACAACGGCGATTCGCATATCAGCGTTATCGCCATATCCCTCTTGCCGAGCTCCTCGGCGAGCGGCTCGAACGGGGGCATGTTGGCGGATATCGGCTCGTGCTCGTCGACATATCTGCCGTTTCTGTACTTGACTGAGGTGAAGTGGGTATGCATGTGCTCATCCCCGAAGGTCGTGCGCCAGAGGTCCAACACGCCTCCGTAGTCCACGGCTCCGCCGTTTCTGGCGAAGAGATGGCCCCAGTCCACCACCGGCTTAACCCTCTTGAGCTCCTTGGCGAGCCCGAAGGCCTCCTCGACGCTGCCGAACTGGTTATTCCTCGCAGTTATCTCGACGCCTATGACCACGTCGTCTATGCCCTCTTCAGACATCTTGTCGGCGAGCTCCCCCAGCCGCTCCTTGACGGCTTCGTAGCACCTGTCGGGCCCCAGCCCGCCGTAATAGGCGGCGTGGACCACGACTATCCAAGCGCCCATCCTGTGCGCTCTGTCGATCGAGTCCCACAGCCGCTTCATGGAGGCCTCGACCTTCTCGGCCTCTTCGGAACATAGGTTTATGAAATAGGGGGCGTGCACCGAGAGCTTCACGCCAAGCTCCCTCGCGGCCTCGCCGGCCCTGCTGGCGGCCTCGGCGCCCATCCTGACGCCTTGGACGAACTCGACCTCCATGGCGTTGAGGCCCAGCTCCTTGACGGCTCTAATGCCCTCGACGGTGTCCCTAGCCTTCCTCACGTATTTCGGAATGCCGGCGGGCCCCAGCCAGACTCTGGCCACTGGAGCTTCTACGTCTCCATTTTAAATACTGCCGTATCGAGACCGATGAAAAAGGCGCCGCGGTTCGACGAATCTCTGGGCTTGGAGTGGTACGTCACGGACACGCGTCCCTGCGGCGGCGCTATAAAGAGGACGCCGGAGGACTTCATAGTTGAAGAGGTCCTGGAGGGGGGCCTGGTGGTCTCCGTGTCGGGCTTCGGCGGGGTTAAGGGGAGGCCGGGGCCTTGGCTGTGGGTGCATGTGGTCAAGCGCGGCGTCGATACCTTAAAGCTCGTGGAGACCTTGAGGAGATCCCTAGGGCTGAGGAGAGGCGACATAGGCATAGGCGGAATCAAGGACGCAAGGGCTGTGGCGTCCCAGATAATATCCCTCTTTGGGGTAAGGCCGGAGGATCTGCCGAAAATTCCCGGCGTAGAGTACAGAGCCGCGTGGTACGCCGATTCCCCCATATCGCCGTCGAGAATAGTCGGCAACAGATTCACCTTGGTTGTACGCGACGTAGATATCGAATGCGCCGCGGAGGCCCTGGAGGCCTTGAAGGCGGTCCCTCTGCCCAACTACTACGGCTATCAGAGGTTCGGCACGGTTAGGCCCGTCTCGCATCTGCTGGGGAGGGCCTTGGTGCGTAGGGACCCCGACGAGTTCCTCCGCGTCATGTTCTGTAGAACCTTCGAGGCGGAGTCGCCCGCCGCCAGAGAGGCGCGCGAGCTGGCGTGTAGAGGCGACTACTCGGCTGCGCTGTCCAGGATGCCCAAATCTCTGTTGGAGGAGAGACGCCTGCTCAAGGCGCTTGCCTCAGGCGAGAACTTGTGGAACGCCGTAATGGCCGTGCCCTATAATATTCTCAAGATATTCGTAGAGGCGTACCAGGCGTATCTCTTCAACAGAATATTGAGCCTCAGGCTCGCCGACGGCCCTCTGGGAGTCGCTGAGGACGACCTGGTCCTCGAGGCGGGCTATCCAGTCCCCGCGTCGAGAGTCGGCGGCGGTCAGCCGGTTCTGCCGGTGCCGGGCCTGGGGCTTGTAGTGCCCGAGAGCAGGGCGAGGGACTACTTGAGGAGGGTATTGAGCGAGGAGGGCCTCGAGCTGAGGGACTTCGCGCTGGCCAGGGTGGGGGCCGTCGGCTCGTACAGACGCGCCTTCGCGTCTCCGGCCTGGATCCTCGTGGATCTCTCGGGCGGCGCGGCCAAGCTCTCCTTCGACATGCCTAGAGGGAGCTACGCCACGGCGGTGCTGAGGGAGATCGTCAAGCCGGAGCTTCCATACCGCCACGGCTTTTGAAAATATATTAGTGGGGATTTTGGGTTTCTCGTGATAGCTGCCCTGGGGCCAGACGCGCCTCCCGAGATAGAGAGGAGAGACGCGTTGATATTGCTGGCGGTCCACAGCTATATCCCGGCCCCCTCCAACCCCCGCCCGGAGATGATAGAGGCGATTCTGGAGAGGTTGCAGGGGCGCGACGTATCTATAACTTTCTCCATGTCTAAAAGCTATTTTGAGAAAGCAGTAAAGATATTAGGACTAGAAAAGCTTGCAAATAAATACAAGGCAAAAATAATACAAGTTCAGGGAAATGCCAAGGAGAAGGTGGAGCTCGCCTCGCCGACCGGGCGCAAGGTGCAAGTCAAGGCGCTGCCTCAAGTCTTCGACGATTCCTTGATGAAGATAGCGTTGGCGATGCCCGTCAGCCACTCCCAAGTGATTCTCTACCTCAGCATGCCCACCGCGGCGCTCAACGCGATAGATCCCAAGGACTCGCAGAACCTCTACGAGGGCTTTAGGCCTCTCTATAAGTATATAGCTGATATCTACAGGTTGGAGAGGAACTTCGTCTGCGTGATAGATGGCAAGTTCGTGGTGGAGGGAGACGGACCCGTCAAGGGGTTTCAGAGGTATTGGGGCTTGACGATATACGGCGACAACTGCGGCGAGGTCGACTACGCCACGTCGTGGAGCCTAGGCGTACAGCCCCTCGATCTGGGCTATCTATACTTCTACTTCGGCGGGAGGGAGCCCGCGGTGGATATGCCGAGCATGTTGGTAGGCAATAAGACCAAGATAAAGCTGTCCTCTAACGTGGGTATTCAGCTCAGCTGGAAGCGCCAGCTCTAGTCAGCCCGTCCGTCGTATATCACCGTTCAGACACCAACGCGTCGCATCACCGCACGCCTCACTGAAATAAATTAAAAAACTCTCGGATCGGCCCTCCCATGGCCAAGAGGGGCGGAAAGAGACAGGTAGGCGCCGGCTATCGATTCCACGTCACGCCGGGCCTCTTTCTCAACAGCGAGGTCCCCGTCGCCGATAATTCCGGCGCCAAGCTGGTTAAGGTCATAGGCTTGGTGGGCCATATAGCCAAGGGCACCCACAGAAGGGTCAAGGGGGCGGGCGTCGGCGATATGGTCGTCGTCATAGTTAAGGAGGGCAAGCCGGAGCTGAGAAGGCAGGTCTTCAGGGCGATAGTCGTGAGGCAGAGGAGGCCCTTCAGAAGGCCCGACGGGACTTGGGTGGCCTTTGAGGACAACGCGGTGGTTCTGATAACGCCTGAAGGCGATCCAAAGGGCACAGAGATAAGGGGACCTGTGGCGATGGAGGCGGCGCTTCGGTGGCCCAGCATAGCCAATCTCGCCAGCATAGTCGTCTAGCCCGGCGATGGAGCATAAAGTCAGGGACTTAGCTCTGGCGCCTAGAGGCAGGCACCAGATCTACTGGGCCGAGCGGAACATGCCAGTTTTGATGAAAATACGCTCCAGATTCGAGCGCGAGAAGCCGCTGGCTGGATTGACCATAGCCGCATCTCTCCACGTGACCAAGGAGACGGCGGTGTTGGCGAGAACTCTGGCGGCCGGAGGCGCCAAGGTGGTCCTGATACCCTCGAACCCCCTCTCGACTCAAGACGAGGTGGCGGCCGCCCTAGCCGAGGAGGGGATAGGCGTCTACGCCTGGAGGGGCATGAACGAGCGCGAGTACTACAACGCGATAGGTTTCGCCATATCCCACAGCCCCGATTTGACCATGGACGATGGAGCCGACCTAACGACGTCTCTGCACAAGCTGGCCCATGGGCTGGCCGATAGGACTCTCGACTATGTGGCCGAGACGGCTGGGGGGGCCGATCTCGCCAAGATCGCGGGGAGGATAAGGGGAGGCACGGAGGAGACCACAACGGGGGTGATTAGGCTGAGGGCTCTACATAGGGAGGGGAAATTGTTGTACCCAATAATAGCCGTCAACGAATCGTACACCAAGTATCTATTCGACAACCGGTACGGCACGGGCCAGTCGACCTGGGACGGCATAATGAGGGCCACCAATGCGCTGATAGCGGGGAAGGTCGTCGTCGTGGCGGGCTACGGCTGGGTCGGGAGGGGGATAGCCGCGAGGGCCAGGGGGCTGGGGGCCCGGAGGGTCATAGTCACGGAGGTCAGCCCCATAAGGGCTCTCGAGGCCTTGTTCGACGGCTTTGAGGTCATGCCCATGTCGCAGGCTGCCGAGATCGGCGATGTGTTCATAACGGCGACCGGCGATATACGCGTGATAGATCTGGACGACATCTTGAAGATGAAGGACGGCGCGATTCTGGCCAACGCCGGCCATTTCAACGTGGAGGTGGACGTGGAGGGCCTTGAGAGGATCGCCAGATCCAAGAGGACCATAAGGCCTTATCTCGACGAGTACGAGCTGCCTACAGGCAGGAGGGTGTACCTAGTAGGCGAGGGGAGGCTCGCCAACTTGGTGGCGGCGGAGGGCCACCCCAGCGAGGTAATGGACATGTCGTTCGCCAATCAAGCGCTCGCCGTCGAGTATCTGGCTAAAAACAGATTGGAGATAGGCGTATATAAGCTACCCGACGAGCTGGACGTAGAGGTGGCGCGTCTCAAGCTCGAGGCCATGGGCGTCGAGATAGATAAGTTGACGGAGGAACAGAGAAAGTATATATCCAGCTGGGAGCTGGGCACCTGATGAGCGGATTCTACCGCTGACCGTTGATGTCACTGACCTGCGGCGAACACTCCCTCGAGAGATCCCTGTAGAACTTCGCGAGACGCCTCGCCTCGCGGATTCTCCTGGCGAGCGCGGCTAGGTCCGAGGGCGATACGCCGCTTGAGCGCAGCTCCCCGTAGAGGCCCCTCAACCTCGCCAGCTCGGACCTGTAGTATTCGAGAAACGCCCTGGCCCTGAGGCATTCGGCCGACCGGTCGTCTCCAGCATCAACTTGGTCTATCCCCAGAATTCTCTTGACGGCCTCGTGGGCGCTATCTCTACGTAGCGCATCGATAACTCTATCTATATATATTCCGCCTAGATATTTACCGTATTTATACGCTATGAGCTCCAGCTCCATGGCGCCATCCTTCTGAGGGCCGCCTTACCTACGTACTCCTCCTCTATTATCTCCGTAGATTCCTCCAGCGGCTCTACGCGCTCCTCCACACCTTCTTCCAACTCCTCCACCGGCTCTGCACCTTCTACTAGGGCCCATCGGCCTCTGCGGTCCACCGACGTCGCTGGTATGTTGGCAAGCCGCGCGGCCTCCCTCGCAGCATCCACCCCCGACTCTAGATATATCAAGGCAATTATCCTCAACCGCTCAGCCGGCGACAAACCGGCGAGTTTGCGAAGCTGTGTGAAGAGCCGCGCTCTAGCCTCCACAGGAGGCAAGGGCCTCGAAAATATAAGCGAAATAATTAAGGAACATTCGGCGGACGTCCCTGAAAGTGATGAGAAACTTCTGGGGCCTTCGATGGCCGTCTATCGCCGCACTGAAAATAAACCCCATCGCAGATCCCCCTATGGACATCAAAAACCTGGTATCTGACGCTGGCGTCAAGATAGCGTATCAAACCGTATGGGGGATAGACAACGCGATAAGGCCTAGGGAACTGGACGATCTTATAAAATCTGTCGAGAATGAAGTTAGAAATAAATATAAAATTGATGAATTAAAAAATAATAAAATTATAAGAATATATAGAGACTTCTATTGGAAGGTTATAGGAATAGATCCAACCAAACAGCGCCCGGCGCAGGAGGCGTTATTGCGCAGAGTGCTCCGCGGAGAGCCTCTGCCGAGGATAAACCCGGCGGTAGATATAGGGAACATAGCATCGATAAAGTGGCTTCTCCCGGTGGGGCTTTACGACATAGACAAAATAGGTAGCAACTCGCTGGAGCTCAGATGGTCTAGGGGCGAGCTCTTTAGGCCGATAGGAGGCAAGCCGGTCCAGGTAAGCGGACAGATAATACTCGCCGCCGGCGATACGGTCTTGCACGTCTATCCCTATAGGGACAGCGAGCTCACTAAGGTCGATGAAAATACAAAAAATATATTAATAATAGTTGCTGGATTAAAAGAAATATATGATGACATGCTTATAGAATGTAGCAGATTTATTTCGGAATCCTATGAAAAATTATTAGGAGGAAAGGCAGGCGACATTAAAATTGGTTAATTTTCTCAAGAAACATATCTACAATTTCTTTTATAGAAGGCCCATCAAGTATTTTTAAATCCCATTTAACTCTTACGACAGGTTTCGTTATTTTTATAACTTCTTCTATTCTCGCCGGCGTCCCGATAATAACTATGTCGACGTCGGCTCTGGCGATGGTCTCCTCGAGGTCCCTCTTCTGCCTGTCGGTATATCCCAGGCTGGGCAGCACAGGACCCATATGGCCGTACTTGGCGTAGAGCTCCCTTATGGAGCCCACGGCGAAGGGCCTGGGATCGACTATCCGAGCTCCGTATTTCTGCGCGGCTATGTATCCGGCTCCGTAGGGCAAGCCTCCGTGGGTGACGGTAGGCGCGTCCTCGATGACTAGGGCGCGCCTGCCGTTGACCGCATCTGGCCTCTCTATTGAGACCTCTAGGTCGGCTTTGCGATGGCGGCTCTT
>JC3454_104523_pt1 | contig 9629 bp, 11 predicted proteins | sample YNP_Site_4_FD_21673 | JGI IMG/M metagenome (IMG submission 21673) | reverse complement strand
TACATATTCGCCTTCTCCTTCGACCGCCTATTTCCAGAGATCTTCTCTAGGTTGAATAGGTGGGCTGTTTTGTTTTCTTGGTTATTTGCGGTGTTTATTTTTGTTAGTGTGTGAGTCCTCTTAGGGCTATTAAGTAGGCTGATGCTGTGTGTCTGTTTAGCCCATACCCCTTCATTAGTTCGTCGTGCTCTATTGAGTTTGTTGTTCCTCTTGGGTTTACGTACTTAGTCTCTATGCTGTACAGTGGTGCCTTTATGGCTATTTTCTCGATGATCGTGCTTCTGAAGGTTGCGACTTTGTGGTTATAGTTCTCACGTCCTCTATCACCACTCTTAATCCACACTAGCTTTAGCCTGCCAAGAACCTCCGGGTTCTCTAGGAACAGTGTCTTAACGCCGTGGTTGTAAGCGTAATCTAGCATCTCGTGAATCCTCATGCCGATTATGCTCCATGCACTGTGCTTACTGAAGCCCTTTCTCGAGGTCTCGCTGAACCAGAACGTCTTATAATCCCTCAAGCCACCCTCCTTATCAATAATTGCTAGGTTAATCCTATCGGTGTTAACGTCAACACCACCAAAGAGCTTACCATTATTCCGCCTATGCCTAGCCATGTGCTCATAATAAACATCCAGCGGTACCGTCATATGAACCTCACCGTGGATCCAGAGCCGGTTATTCCTAACACCAACGCCATCAATCACAACCCTACCCATGTACTTAACATGCTCCGTGAGGACCGCATTGAGCAACTCCTTGTAATTCCTCGGTATTGTGGGTTTTAGGACAACCCTACCAATCGACCCATCATACCTAATTGTCGTAACATGAAACTCATGGTTTTGCTTCAAGGTAATGTTCCTACTCGGGTACTCCAATCCGCTTTGTTGAAACATGAGCCAATCACCCAACTCAACACCCCTAAAATCAACACCCAAAGCCCTACAAGACTCGTAAACACCCATCACCAATGTCACAACACCATCAGCATACCTACGATTCGGAACAATTCCATAGGCAATGCTCCTAAACACACTCACCCAACCAATCTTGTCACCAGGCAAGACCTGCTGCTGTTTCGCCAGAGACAAAACCTAACTGTACCCCTGGAGTCCCGAGACCCGCAGAGGCTGGGAACCGCGGGCGACCGTTGGGGAGCCACTGCGGTGAGGGGGCCCGGGGAGACCGCCGAGAAGCAGCCGGTGGATTGCCTTTCACCCGCCGCCTCCGGAGAGACGGCTACAGGTTCGGTACGGATGACCTACTGGCTAGGCTCAATGATGGGGTTCATTGGTTGGGGGTCACGCGGGATGGCTTGCGTGAGGTCATCGCTAGGGCTGGCTCGATAGGGTATGTAGTGGATAATGCTGGTGAGTTTCAATTCGATAAGGCACTCATCAAGAGACTTGCTGAGTTGGGTAGGGAGGTGGTTGTTTTATGCCAGGTCCGAGCCGTACGAGGTGGACGTTACAGAGGAGTACATCATTAATGAATTACACGGCCTCAGCAATGTGAAAGTTGCGGGAAGTGGCAATGCGTACTCGGCATTGGTGAAAAGGGATTTGTGGTCATCATTGGGGTCTCATGACCTATTGATAATGAAGGGCCTGGATAACTTCGAAACGTCCTAGAGCTAAAGCCAGGTTAGGCAATGCATTATTTCTACTAAGGGCTAAGTGTCCATTAATAGCCAGGCTTCTCGGTGTACCAACTAACAGCCCTGTTATAGCTAGCCGAGATTATGTGGATAAAATACGTATTCAATAATAGGCATTAGGCATTCTAGCCCTGATAACAGCCTCCCTCAATGTTGGGTACTCTATCCTATAATTATTATTTACCTTAGCTATGAAACCACCCTTGATCAGGTTTGTAATTACCCTATGCATTACTGACTTACTTAATGGCTTGCCCAATGCCCTACCCACTTCACTCATGATTTCACTCCATGATAGGCCAATTGGGAAATTAGCCAGTAGTTTAAGCACGGTAATGTAGACGCCGGAATTGTATAATTTAACGAACGCCCCTAAATCATGAAGCCACTGGGATATTGCGTACTCCCTAGCCCTCTCCAGGGCATCAACATGGCTCTTCCCAACGCTCCTCCCTATTCCATACATCACAACGAAACCAGGAATTCCGGAGAGAACATTATGCACCTCAACCAACTCATCCCTCGTATAATGAATACCAGCCTCATTGAAACCCCTCGATAGATACTCCACGGTATCGTCTAAACCCCATCTATCGATAACGACCTCATCAACAAACCTAGCAAAACCAGCCTCAGAAGCCGATGGTGCAATAACTCTCTCAAGGAGCCCCGGCATTGAGCCCGTCAGTATGACTATTATGTTTGGGTAATTATCGTGGATAAACTGAAGAAAGCCCCTATAATTGAAACCCCTTATAAACGGCAAGACCTGAGCTTCATCAAACACCACAACAAACCTATCATGCCTACGACTAAGCTCCCTCATAAGCGTCAACAGGTTCGATTGAAACACTGACGCAGTAACTCTAACGTTCTTAAGACCTAACTTAAGTATTGCAAGGTTAAGTTCGAGATCAACCTCAACCTGCCTATCACCAAACCTCATATCGCTCGGCACAAGGGCTTGGTAACTAACAGACCTAAGGCCTATGTATGGTGAAAGATCAAAGTAGATGTATGGGTAATTAAATTCATTAAGCACAACCCTAACAACACTAGTCTTACCAACCCTACGCGGACCAAGAACCGCCGAAAAAACTCCTCTCTCAATATCATCCTTAATACGAGAAACAGCCCTCCTATGTCCATCACCGACTAATAGTCTCAAGCTATTTATCGGTCTATCGCTGAAGTACATGAGTTCTCACTAAGAACTAGTTCTTAGTGAGAACCTATATAAACTAATCGGTGAAATTCACGATTAAAACTACCGATGCATTATCGCTGACTTATTACTTCTCTTAATGCCATTAGCATTCCCTTCCTGTTTGGTGCGTCCCTTGGCAGTATGTACTCATCATCTATCCTCTCTATGAAGCCCATATTGACTAATCTATTTAGTATTTCGTAGACTCTTGATTCTGGGGCTTCCCCAATTAAAGCCTTAACCACCTTAGCCACCTCACCCAGCGTACCCTTCCCGCCTAACCTATCCAGTGCTATGATTACGGCTGAGTATCTTTCTGGGGATTGGGAGCCAAGTAGGAAGCCCTTAAACTCCTCCTTAACCTCATTAATCACCATCCCCTCCACTTCACTTAAGTCGACAGGAACATTTAGTGCTCGGGGTGGTGCCCCCGAGAGGGGGTTATTTCCCTCCGTTAGATGAGCCGGTGGGGCGATACCCCACTGTTACCACCACTCCGAGGCGAAGCCATTAACCCCCAAAGAGGGGGCAACGGACGAGACCCCCACGGTGGAAACCCCGCCCAAAAGACGGGAAGGGGGGTCATTCCAATCTTCACGGCGTTGAACTCAAGGAAGGTTTCCTCATCCACACCCAACACATTAGAGATGAACCTAACCACCCTACCACCCAGTGTATACCTCCTAATGGCTTCATTAACTCCCTCCAGGAATACCCTAATGAAGTCGGGCCTTGAGTACCTTCTCTTCTTTGGGTCGTAGAGTCTCATTAAGTTAACCTTGACGACAATATATCTTTGATCATTAACTGTGACATTAACTACACTGGTCTTGCCAACCCTCCTAAAGCCATAAACTGATAGCCAAACCCTCCTATCAATGCTCTCCCTTATTTCACTCAACTCCCTCTCTCTATCGTAAAGATCTCTCTTATCCTCCTTAGGCCTAACATCGAATAACATTACGCCCCCGTAATTATTACGCCCGCGTAATGTTAAAACCTTACTCATCTTGCAAATATCTACCCTTAGATCAGGTAAGGTTAATTACGCAATCAAGTTCCTCCCAGCCCATCAAGGATAGGGGGAGAGAGGATAACTTGCCTTAAACCCCTTAAAGATTTAGTCTGGAACGATGAAATAATGAAAATAAGTTTAATATCTGGGCATTGGTATAATTAGTATGTCTTGGAAGCCCAGTGAGGATGTTGAGAGGGATAAGGAGAGGGTTATTGAGTATGAGAAACTGTATGGTGGATTTACTGTACAGGGGCCGTTGACTGTGGAGTTGCGAACAGGCATTATAGTGGCTGCCAGATTTGCCGATAAACTAAGGCGTGCTGCCTTTGCCGCCTTCTCAAGAACAGTACCTGAAGATGTGATCCTGAGGGATATTGCAGAGTTAAATAGGTTGATATATGAGGAGATGATGAAGATGAACATAGATAAACTAGCCCTCGTTAGGATAAGTGTCGTTGTTATTTACGATCAAAGAAATAATAAACTCAACTTCTCTAATATAAAAATTGAGAGACTTTACACCGAGGATGAGTTAAACAAGGTGGTGAGCGAGAGGTGCAGGGAGCTGGAACAGAAACTTGAGCGCATTAAGAGCATTATTGGGTAGCTGAACCAATTGAGTTTCATAAACTCCCCTTACCAATAAGCATTAAAACCACGGGAAACTCACCCATACAGTCAATGTCTAAAAACTTGCATAGTTCATTATCATAGAAGGCGCCAACAGCCCTGACACCCAATCCAAGGCCTGTGGCGGCTAGGTAAATGTTTTCCATAACAGCTCCAGAGTCCAGTAACACGTATCTTAAAGCCCGCTTCCAGTATTTCCAATAGGTCCTAGCATACATCACCGTAAGTATTATGACCACTGATGCACGTGAAACGTGATCCTGCCCGAGGGCTATGTCGGCCATCAATGAGCTGTAATCACCAAGCCTTAAGACCTCAAGGGCGTGGTCAAAAGGGTCGTACCTGTACAACCCACTTTTAAGGCCCAGCACATTGTTAACCACCGGGTAAGCCTCAACAGGCTGCAGCGCACCTGCAGAGGGGTATGAGCGTAGCGGGTATTTACCATACCCGTAGGCCTGGGTCCAACCTGTAACACCAACACCCATGTACAGCACCGTGGCTAGGTCCTCAATACTTATGGGTTCATTGGCGAAGTCATCGGCGCTCCGCCTTGTGCTAATTACCACACTGATCGGTGTACTAACGCTCTTTGGCTTAGGTAGGGTGATGATGCTACTACTTCGCCTCCTCCTCAATGGCGGCATTGGGCCCATTCTCCTGGGCCAGTATTCATCCCTATAATGCCTCATCAGGAAATCGCAGGCTAGGCCAATATTCTTCCTGCTAATTAGCATTTTAAACGCATCCAATGTCTCATCAGGGACTACATCTTCTAAGTTAATGTCGCACATAATTGATTAACTAGGTTATGGACCTAAAAGCTTTAATTCACAATACCCATGATGCTTAACGTTCATGAGGTTTGATTAATGTTTAGGTTTTTGTGAAAATAATTTCGTTAAGCCAATTGGTAATGAAGCCAGTGTTGATGGTACCTGGGGCTTTTTACTCTTAAGCAGGTACCCACTACACCGATGCTTAATGGCATATGCCCTAGTGATATTATTCTCAGCGATGCCACTCTAAACCCTCTCATGCTGAACCATACCGATATTGGGAGAAACCTACAGGATCAACAGAATCTACTTAACTTTGCCCCAACCGCCTCCCCCTGGCGTTTTTATGGTTACTTCGTCATTGGGGTTTAGGTCTATTGATGCCTTACTGGGTAGCTTAACCACTGACCCATCTACCCTAGTCACCGTTACCTCCCCAGGTTCACCATCACCCCCACCCCAAAGCCCCCAGGGCCTCACCTTGAAGCGCTCCGCCATTATTGATAACCTGGCTGGGGTGAGAACCTTGAAGGACCTCACTATGCCATCCCCACCCCTGTATAGGCCCACCCCACCACTCCCATCCCTTATCCTATAAGCCGTGAAGAGTATTGGGTACTGCCTCTCCGCAATCTCAATGGGCGTGTTGAGGGTGTTGGTCATGTTTACGTGGACCCCTGAAACTCCAGGCTTACCAGGCCTACCCCCAGTCCCCCCACCAATAGTCTCGTAGTAGGCCCAGTAGCCTCCGTTTGGTAGTGGGCCACCGAGCATGATATTCATCATCGTACCTGACCCAGCCGCAGGGACTTTATTGGGTAGTGCCTTGGCCAGGGCCTTGAAGGTTACGTCCGCTATCCTCTGGCTTGTCTCAACATTACCACCACTAACCGGCGCCGGCTTTCTTGGATTCACCAGGGTGCCCTCCGGGGCGTTCACGTCGATTACGCTGTAGAAGCCCTCATTCGTGGGTATGTCTCCGCTTAACAGTGACCTCACGGCGAAGGAGACCGCTGAGTACGTTACGCCAAGTACGGCGTTTATTGGTGCCTCAACCTGGCTGTGGGTACCTGTGAAGTCCGCCTTAACTAAATCTCCCTTAACCTCAACCCTTATGCGTATTGGTAGCAAATCCTCACCAAGCTCCATGTAGTCCACCGCCTCGTAAACGCCATCAGGCCACCTTGAGGTCTCCAACACCGTTAACCTCCTGCCGTACTCAATGCCCTCACCCCACGCCCTCAGGACACCATCAACACCGTACCTACTCACCAATTCCCTAATCCTAGATGCCCCAACCCTATTAGCTGACAACTGAGCCATTAGGTCCCCATGGGCTGTCTCAGGGGTCTTGAAGTTGCTTAGGATCATGTTAACGACATCCCTGTTAAGCTCACCACCCCTGACCACTTTAACCGGTGGTATGATGAGCCCCTCCTCGTATATAGCCTTGGCCAGTGGATTTATGCTACCCGGCGTTGGCCCACCTACGTCGACGTGGTGAGCCTTATTGACGACGTAACCCACCAACCTGTCACCAGCGTAAACGGGTTCCATGACCATTACGTCGTTTAGGTGAGTCCCGGATATGTAGGGGTCGTTGAGGAGTACCACGTCACCCTGGTTCAACTTAACCCCCTCCCTATCAAGCCAGTTGAGGAGGTTCCTAACCCCAACCCTGAATGAACCTAGGTGAACGGGTATGTGCTCAGCCTGGGCAACTACCTCGCCCTCAGGGTTCACTATTGCGCAGCTGTGGTCCATCCTCTCGCGTATGTTTGGTGAGAAGGCCGACCTACGCAGCGCAACCCCCATCTCCTCAGTTACGAAAACCGACGCCCTAAACACCAACTCCCAGGAAATCACGTTAAAGGTCAACACCTCAGGCTATTAAACGTTTAACAAGGCTTAAGCGGCACCGGTTAAAAGGCCTAACCATGGCTAAGCAGGTTAGTGGGGAGTTAAGCAGGGGTGCAACAGGCCTCCTCGGCTCGCTCTACAACTCCCTAGCTGGGCAGGCGCCGGCCTACAGCATCGCGGCTGGGGCTGCGCTTGTAATGGGCCAGGCGTATGCAGCCGCACCCCTAGCCATGCTACTGACGCTGCTGGGTGTTTTAACGGTGGTATACTCAATATTCGTGATGGCACGTAGGTATCCACATGCAGCCAGCTTCTACGCGTATGTAACGAATACGTTAAATTCATGGACAGGCTTCTTCAACGGCGTCGTCTACACCGTGTTCTACAGTATCATTGGTGTTGGTTCGGTGGCCATAGCCTTTGCCTACCTGGGCGCGGAGGGAGTTTATGCTGTTACTGGGTGGTCAATAAACCCACTAATCCTGCTCCCAGTGCCCGTGGTCTTAGCCCTAGTACCCGCTGTGCTTGGCATTAGACCCAGCATTAGGACTGAAATGACTTTAACTAGCATTGAAGTTGCAATGCTTCTGGTATTCGTTGCATTATCCATCGCAGCCAACGTGAGTAAACTTTCCCCATTACCATTCACTGTGCAGGGGACATTCCAAGCAAGCCCCAGTGGAATCCTAGCGGCATTGTCGGGTGGGTTGGTGTTCGCCATAACGTACTTCATGGGTTTTGAGGTTAGTACACAAATTTCCGAAGAGGTTAGAGACCCCAGGAGGAGTGTACCAACGGGCACGCTCTGGGCTACGGTAATCATGGGGCTCCTTTACATACTTGTCACATACGCCATAATACTCGATGTCGGCTACTCTCAATCAGCCATCGGCAACTTTGTAAGTGAGACCGAGGGCATGGGTCCGAATCCCGTTTACACGTTAATCGGCCATTACCTGGGTAAACCCGGCCTCATACTATTCGCCGTAAGTGTGCTGTTCAGCGTGTTTGGGTGTTACCTAGCCACCTTGAATGCAACGGCTAGGATGCTTTACGGCATGGCTAGGGATGGGTTGTTACCTGCCTGGCTGGCGGAGACCCATCCAAGGTTTAGGAGCCCACATAAGGCCCTTTACCTAAGCACTGGGGTTGCCGTAGCCACCATGGTACTTGCATACCTAGCCTCATACCTAAGTGGTTACTATAAGCCGATTGAGTTAACGTACAGTGCGATGGAGTATGCGTACGCCATTGACTCGCTGTATTACGTGCTCAGCCTACTACTGATAGCGGCTGGTGCACTCAGGGTTACGTCATGGCTTGGTAAGGTTGCAATAGCCATCGGAGCTGCGTTACTTGCCATGACGCTGTACTACTCGGTGACAAACATTGTTTACCTGTACATACTACTTGCATCAATAGTATTGGTAATAGCCATAGAGTTAACGATATTGAGGAGTAGGTTAAGGGGAATTAAGGCAACCACATGCCCATACTGCTAACTAAGGACCTGCCATACGCCCCAGCAAAACCTGCCTTTAACCCCTTAATCTCAGGTGGGTTTGACCCATTGGCAGATTGCTGTATAGTGGATGCATGTTAACTGAGAGAGTCCTCTGGCCCCTTGGGGCAGCTATGACCCAAGCATAGTTAACGCTGTTTATGGTTGAGGCCACGTTGGGGTGGTAGCCCTTCCTTATCAGCACGACGTCGAAGTCGTGAACCACGTAGGCCTCCTCCTCATCCTCACTTAGCACAAGTTGAACGGCGAAGCCTGGGTCAATGCCGTAGAATATGTAGGCCTCGGGTTTGCCATCATGCCTATGTGGTGGGTATGAGGTCCAGTTGCCAGTGGCTCCCTCAGTGTACCCCATTAGGAATGAGTAAGCCGAATCCCCCTCACCAATCATTGTGTAAACCCTCCTCTCATACGGTGGCACACCAGACACCACTGGTCTAACAGTCTCCCTCCGCTTAACGTAAAACTCACCCCCACCCTCAGCCCAGGACTCGGCTAGGTAGGCTATGGTGTTTGGCTCAAGCTCAACACTGACGCTCATGCCCCTTGGCAGGTAGGCCACGTCGAAACTACCCATGGAAACACCATTAACCCTCATCGAGCCCCTTAGAGCGAAGAGGAGGGCCTCACCATCAGCCGCGTTAACCGTGCTCACCACACGCCTACTAATGGCTATTGAACTTAACTTGAAGTACCCATCCTCAAAAACCCTAACCCACTCATCATCCACCTTATGGTAGTCCCTGTACCTAACGTGCATGGTTAAAGACCAGTGCTAACCCCCTAATAAAGGTTGAATAGGATTAGTGCAATCACCTCAAGGGCAGTCCCCCAACCAGGTTTAACAGGAGTCAACCCAACCATTAGGGTAATGTTTTTATTTGGTTTTGTTTTGTGGTTTTGTGGGTCGTGGTGTTGTTGTTAGGAGGTTTGGGAGGGGGAGTTTGAGGTGTGTTAGGT
>JC3454_105668_pt1 | contig 9750 bp, 9 predicted proteins | sample YNP_Site_4_FD_21673 | JGI IMG/M metagenome (IMG submission 21673) | reverse complement strand
GGGACAGTGCTCCACAGTGAATGAGATCGTTAATGCGTAGCCACTCAATTGAGGATCCCCCGGGGTGTTGTGGCTACGAATTAATGATGATGTGGAAGAATGGTGAGGTGGAGCTAGAGAGCGTACTCAGGAACCCGGTGGCATACGTCTTTAGTATTGAGGGTCTTTGGTACTGGGTCTCCCTAGCCTTGGTGCTAGCTTCGATACTCTCGGTCGTTTTAATAAACACCGCACCCCTAATCTACATTAGATACGGATTGGGAGCCCTAATGATACTATTCATGCCAGGTTACGCCCTAGTGGAGGCACTGTACCCAAGGGGTGATGAACTAGGTCCACTCGAGAGGCTAGCCCTATCAATAGGGCTCAGCCTCGCAGTGGTCCCGTTGGTGGGCTTAATCCTTAATTACACGCCGTGGGGTATAAGGTTAGTCCCAATATTAATATCCACGAATGCGTTAACCATAGCTCTACTAACCACAGCCCTGGTTAGGAAGGCGAGGTTGTTCGCGATGGGTGATGAGAGGTGCCGAGGATAGGGGAACTCGGGATATCGCTGTTGATACTTGGGATTGGACTCTCGGCAATTGGTTACCTAGTTCTAGAATCAACGCCCATACTCGTACTTGGCATATCAGTGATGATAATGGGTGTTATAGCGGCGTGGGGAGAAGGCTCGCTGGAGAGGACGCAACTGGAGCTTTCCAAGCCTGGTTGGGATAACGTCTCAATGCTTCTCGAGAGCTTGGGAGCGGCTGGTAGGGCAATGTACCTACCGAGCAATTACACCGAGTTTAAGGCGCCAGTAGCCCTTGTACCGCTCGTAAAACCCACACCACCCGAGATTAGGTTGCCAAGGGGCTTCACAATAAGGTATGGAAGGGAGGGGGAGACTGGGCTTATACTCCATACACCAGGCACCATAGCGGCCAGAAAGTGCTCAAGTGTGGGGGCATTAGGCAGTGATTTAGGCGCCAGCCTAACAAACTGTGTGGTGAATCACCTAGCCATAGCCAGGGGAATTATGGTAACACCGACCGAGGGAGGTTATACAATAGCTGTGAGGGGGTCGAGGGTAAATGAGCTCTACGGTAAAACCCTGGTAAAGTCCATACTAGGCTCACCCACAGCCTCCATAATAGCATCAATAGCTGCCGAAGCCCTGGGCTCGCCAATCATGGTAGATAGCGAGGAGTTGAGGGACAACGACCTAGTCATTAGATTAAGGGTCCTGGCCCATGGTCCTTAAGAGACTACTCCTTACGCAATTGATAATTTATACCGTGGTAATAGCATTCTTAGCCTACCTAGGGGTTGGTGACTTCGCAATATACATATCACTGGTAACCCTGGCCTACCTAACCACGATCCTAGCCTACAACCCATTACCACCTGGTGCCCGCGGCGTGGCCAATGTGGTATCCGCAATCCTAGTGGCGGTTTTCCTCTACTTCGCAATAATCAGATACTCCAGATACTGGGGATACCATGTGAGGACTATTTACCTAGCCCTAGCCGCCCTGGCGGTAATCGCGGTCCTCGCGTACATAAGCCACGCGGTGGTTATTCAGACCATGCCCGTGCTTAACCCACTCAATGAGAGACTTAGTGTTAACGTGCCCGGGGTTGTGGAGCTCTATATAACAGCCCTTGGGCTAACCTCGACCGGCAACTACACCATGGCCATGCATTTACTCAAGGCCCTAGGTGTGGCTGGTGCCGTGAGGTCATTACCGACGTTAGCCGCGCTGCATGCTCACGAGGAGAGGTTGGCAAGCTTAATGGCGAAGCTTGAGGGGGTTTATGAGAATGCCCTGTCCCAAGTGCTCATGGGTAACGTAAGTGGTGCCAGGTACTTAGCGGTGGAGGGCTTGATTCTCGATAGTGAAGCCTACGGTGAGTTAAACACCGTAACCAACCTGCTCACCACAATCTACCCAAACGCCACTGGGCAGGTTACGAGTATGGCAGCTGCAATGAGGGTAAGACTCATCAGTATTAATGAGACGTTGATAAAGATATTATACAGTCCAATAACCACGAACATGACAATAATGGCAATACCAAATATCGTGTTTGTTGGTGGTTCAGTGACTGTGTTTGGGAGGTTGACTACGTCTAATGGCACGGCAATATCCAACGCAACAATAACGATCTACGTCGATGGCGTGCCCACGGGTAGCGCAATAACGAACTCCACCGGGTATTACATAGTTAACGTAACAGTACCTCCCATCTATAAACCAATATTACCCATAAAGGCGTTGTACAACCCACCCCAACGAGTAAGTACCTCCCAACACAAGCCGTGATTAACATAACGGTTATCTACAACTCCACATATATAGCAATTAATTACACAGGGGCAGTACTATGGGGCGGGCAAATTAACGTAAGTGGGTTTATAAGCGGTCCACCCAATAGGTTGATCACACTGTCCATTGGTAACCTCAACATGAGCATAACCACTGTAAACAACGCCTTCAACATCTCCATACCAACTAGCGATCTATTGCCGGGTAATTACTCATTATCCATTTACGTAACACCCAATGGGACATACGCACCCACGACCTATGTTGGAGCCTTAATGATATACGCACTTATTGCTAAACCTAACGTAAGCGTTAGCAATGTGGCCATTGCAGGGTTGCCCGTGAAGGCTTCCATCAATGTGAGTCCCTGGGTTTCTGGGCTACCAATTACGGTGTCCCTGGGGGATAGCGCAATATCGCTGAATTTAACAAGTTCCAACCTAACTATTACCCTGGCAACACCATTACTCCTCGGCATGGGAGTACATGATCTAGTTGTGAGTGTTGGGCAAAGGCCACCAATAGGTGGTGGTTACTATGCCCGCGGTATATTTGTGGTAAACCCACTGGAGATTGCGCTACCCGCCATAGCCCTAATTATGGTGATGTCCCTAGCAAGATTCGGCATAGTCAGATTGAGACGGTCTCCCCAGCAGGAAACGCAGGCATTACCAACCCCACCTATGGCAGCAACGATAACGACACCGCGTCCAGCTGAGGTTAAGGCTGTTGAGGAGAGGATAATTAAGTTAGCACCGAGTGGTAAGATAAACATACCAAGCGTCAAGGAGGTGGTTATGGCACTATCCCAGGCAATAGCCGCAGTAAGCATGAAGACCGAGGTTAGATTAAAGCCAACACAAACCCTCAGGGAGTACCTAACCGCCGTCAGGGAAAAGTTGGATCCCCAGGTATACTCAGTACTATCTGAGTTGGTAGGTATTGCCGAGTACGCCCTGTACTCACCGCGAGTACCAACACCAATTAATGTAGCAGGGCTTGGGAGCTGGCTAAGGTGCTATCACAATGAGGTGGATATTGTTATCGATAATTGCTGTGGTTGTGTTTATTATTGCGGTGGCGCTGGGCCCATCATTAGCACCATTCGATGTAAACAATACCTACTGGGATGGATACTCAACCGCAGCCTCAATATGCCTAAAATCAGCATATGCACTCAACGGTCCGATAAACGCAAGCGCAGTATTCGTAATACCCGAAATAAGGATACCAAGATCACAGGTCGATCTACTCCTCAATTACGTGGAAGGTGGCGGAAGGCTTGTTGTGATTAATGGTGGACCATGGAGTAATGAGCTACTGAGGGAATTGGGGCTCGGTAGCAGATTCCTGAATACAGTGATTCAGGACCAAACACTTAATTACGTAAATAACAAGTTCCCACTGGCCTTCGCCATAAGTAACCCCGCAATCCCAATAAACGCGTCAGTAATAGTTCTTGACAACGCAACCCCAATAATGATTGAGGACCCAGGGGCAGTAATACTGGCTGAGACAAGCCCCTTCAGTAGGGCTGGTAATGAAAGCGGTCCGTTCCCCGTAATAGTCGCCATCCCATTGGGTAGGGGCTACGTGATCCTCATATCAACACCATCAATATTTATGAACTCCCTAATCAATGAGGCAGGCAATTCAGAATTACTTAGGGATCTATGTAACGGAACAGCACTTTACCTAGAGAACACCCTAGCCATGAACAACGCCCAACTACTAACCAGGTCATACTTATATACGGCGTATTCCATGATGCTCACATACCCACTCAATTACCTATTAATCACACTACCGCTACTAATCTCATCAATAGTACTATTAATAAGGAGTAAGAAGTAGGGCTACGCGTATGGGCCAAGCGGTATTTAACGTCATAAAGCGCATTAGGGATGGAATCAGCAGGGTATTCGTAGGCAATGACTGGGCAGTCCAGGTGCTACTAGCCACGTTACTGGCAGAAGGACACGCATTACTCCTAGGCCCAATAGGTTCGGGAAAGACGACCCTAGCTAGATCACTCGCCATAACCATAGGGGGTACATTCAAGAGGGTCCAGGTAACGAACGAGACCTTACCATCAGACATAATAGGCTTCGCCATATACACACCAACCGGTGAGTCAAAGTTAGTTAGAGGCCCTGTGTTCGCAAACATCGTCCTACTCGATGAAATAAATAGGGCACCGCCAAGGACACTCTCGGCTCTCCTAGAGGCGATGCAGGAGAAGCAGGTGACGATAGATGGTGTACCCCTCGAACTACCCAAACCCCACATGGTCATCGCAACAATGAACATAACCGAGGTTGAGATAGGCTACACCCAGCAATTGCCTCCGGCTGTGATTGATAGATTCATGACGAGTATCTACGTTGGTTATGTGGGTGATGAGGAGGAGCCGATTGTGGTTGGAAGTATTGATAAGATAGAGAGCGAGCTTGTGTCAGCTATGAGCACTGTTAGGATTGACGATGTTATGGGCATAATAGGCACTGTTAGGAATGTGTACGTTGATGGCTCTGTACTTAATTACATGATGGGTATTGTTAGGGAGTTAAGACGAGACCCAAGACTCCTAATGCCACTAAGCACCAGGGCTCCAATAGCCATATTCAAGTTATCAAGGGCCCTAGCCCTCCTTAATGGTAGGGACTACGTATTACCCGACGATATTAAGGCTGCAACCTACCCAACGCTTATGCATAGGATAGCCATTAGGCCTGAGTATAGGGGCTCAGTCACTGTGGTAGATGTGATCAACGAAGCCCTCAATAAAGTCCCCGTACCCCATTACATAACAAGCAATGTTTAGTCGGTTCACGAAACAATTACGGGGAATTTATTGGCCACGCCTCCTCGCATTAGCACTAACCATCGCCTGCGCAGTGATGTACGTAGGAAACCTCACCCTATTCACAATAGCTCTAATCATGGTTTTGATCACGTGGATTTATTGGAACCGGTACCCAACCCCACTGTCTCTATTAATCATAGCCCTAACCTCATTGGCTGTGTGGCCGATGGGCTTGCCCCTGGTGGCATTGTCTACAGTACTCCTTGATAGGTCATTGAGATTGGGTAATGATAAGCCATGGTGGTTTTACTTAACGCCAATAATGACGTCAGCACTCATAGCCCTACTCCTCCAGAGACCCTACATAGCACTCTACCTGGCAATACCTGGGGTATACATAGCCCTCATGACCACGTTCTCCATAGCCAGATTCTACACGGTGCGCATCACCCTAACTCCGGACAGGGAGTTGAGCATTACCGCGGGCTCCATAATTAATTATCGATTAACGATAACCACGAAACCAAGACTTAGGGCATTAATTAGGATTACGACACCAAGAAGCATCAAGATAACACCTAACACACTCCGCATTAATGGCGAGACAATACTAAACGCAAGTGCTAGGTATAGGCTTGGTGGTGTTAAAAGGCCGAGAATAAGGCTTACCTTAACCGATGAGTTAGGGCTCATCAGTACCACAAGAGTTGTGATGCACCCAGAAATAACAGTGATACCAAGGGCCAGGGCAGCGCTTGAGGTTGCCAGGGGATTATTAGCACAAGCCTCAGCGACAGGTGGTGAGGATGTTAGGGAGGTTAGGGAGTACGTGCCTGGAGACCCCGTTAGGAGGATACACTGGAAGAAAAGTGTCAAGGTTAGGAAGCTCGTGATTAAGCTCCTTGAGTGGAGGGGCTCCATTGGGCCAATGCTCGTGCTAACCTACACAACGAACCCAGAGGTTTTGGATAGGATTGGGGAGTTCATGGTTTACACCACAGCCGAGGCAGTCACCAGACAATCTATTATCGAATTGCACCTACTGGGTAGGGATGGAAACCTGGAGACGTACTCCGTAAGTAGGACTAACTACTTCGAAATCATGAATAAGGCATTGGGAAAGCTGGAGAGTTTAGGAGTGGAACTTCTAGGCGGTACCGATGCTGCCAATATCTTCGACACCATTAAGTACGCAGCGTGGTTGAGGGTTAAGGACATACCCAAGGAGGCCTTGTTAATCGTGGGTCAAGGAGTATTCGTAAAGCCACTATGTGAGGCGGTTAGTAATGCGATATGTATTTCGGTATAGCCTGATTGGCTACACAATTGATCATTGATTATGACCATAAAAATTAAAAACTTAGGTACTTTATAGAGATGTAAAATGAAACTAAGTACCAGGGTGCTTTAGAATGGGTATAAGCCTATATATCCGAGGGCTGCTATACATCGGGTTGGCATTATTAATGGCACACTTCCTAATACCCACGCTATATTATGTAGTCGCCAGGTCATGGTTACGCAGAGATTATGGTATTAATAATGATTCAATTGATGATTACCCTAGGGTATCTGTGATTATACCCACGTACAATGAGGCTAGGGTGATCTATCAACGCCTTGATAATATTGCGGAGCAGGATTACCCAAGAGATAGGCTTGAGATAATAGTCGTTGATGGCGGTAGCACTGACGGTACTACGGATTTAGTTAAGAAGTGGATTGGGGAGCACGGTGATGTCAAGGTTAAGGTTATTGAGGAGGGAGGTAGGTTTGGTAAGGCCCATGCATTAAACACGGCACTTAGGTATGCAGTGGGGGATGTCGTTGTAATAGCCGATGCGGACTCCATGTGGGCCAGGGACTCCCTGAGAAATGCCGTTAGGTGGTTGATGATTGATGGCGTCGGTGCTGTTTCATGCAATAAACTACCCAAGGATGATGTAGCAATTGAGGGTGAGTATAGGAGTTATTATGGTGTATTAAGAATTGCCGAGAGTAGGAAGTACTCATCACCAATATTCCACGGAGAATTAGCGGCGTATAGGAAGGACCTACTCCTAAAGATTGGTGGTTTCCCAGAACGCATTGGTGCTGATGATAGCCATACGGCAAGTCTCATAGCCCTAATGGGCTATAGGGCCATAATACCTGAGAATGTCAGATGCATCGAGAGTGTACCCAGGAGGGGTTATTGGTCATGGAGATTGAGGAGGGCCCAGCACTTAGTTCAGCACTTCGCGAGCATTGCCGGTTTGATCATTGGTAACGCCCACATCCCCAGAGACTACATGCCCGTATTGCTCACCGAGACCTACCTCCACATAGTCAATCCCTGGCTACTCCTAATAGGCCTAGCACTAATACTCCCTGCAGTGCTGCACGGCATGCTAATACCCACGGCATTGCTAGTTTTAGGGGCAATACTGCTCATAACTAGTAAATTCTTTAGAACGTGGGTCACGACCCAGGCAATACTTGTTGCCGCAGCAATTAGGAATCTGTGGAATAAGGAGTTGGTATGGAGGAAGGAGGAGAAGGATTAATTGCGAGAAGCAGGTACGCCGCGATACCGCTGGCTGTTTTGTTGATATTGGTATCAATGAATTACTTGATTAATGGTCTACCCTACATACCCGACTCCTGGGTCCACCTACAGCACTCACGCGTGGTGCTTAGCACTGGTTACTTATTTGGGCCATCGCCGAACCCGAGCAGGGTTAGTTATAATTACCAGTGGCCAACGGTTAACCTACTCCTGGCCCTGTCCCAATTAATCCTAGGACTAAACCCACTACAGTCCTTCTACGTAGTGAGCACCCTAGCATCACTCTCAGTAATACCATTCACGTTATTGGCCATAAGATTGACAAATAATGAGAAAGCCGGTGTTATAGCGGGTTTACTATTTGCGGTGTTGAGTGTTAAGATTCTCGTGGATTCATCAGTCATGAAGGAGACAGCAGCCCAATACCCATTCTACATATTCATACTAGCCACATACATCGCCCTAACGAGTAGGGAGAGGTTCGGTGAGAACCTCGTGGTCATGGTATTGGCATTCACCGCAATACTCTTCGCCCACCACTTCACGCTCCTCATGGCGCTGGCATACTCATTCTTCATGTCCCTAACCGTACTCGCTCATGATTATTTAAGACTCGGTAAGGTAATTAGGGGCTTTACGGTAACAGGCGTAGTCGTTGGGCTTGGATTACTCACATACCTCTGGTACATGGATTACTTAAGGGCCTTTGAGGTGACATCGTTTGTAACGCCGGGTCTAGTCTCAATACCGATATTAATGACGATACTACTTCTCGATTACGCCACGATGAGGAAAGGCGCGCGCCTAACTATATACCTGGTCCTCACGTTAATCGCCACAGCACTGATCTCCCTATTCGCAGTGGGCCTCCTTAGACCATACGTGCTCCAGGGCTTTAGTGAAACAATGGTATTAACCTCAATACCCTACGTACTACCAATACTCGCCTCCGTGCTCTACATAGCCCTTAGGGGTTTTGAAAAACCCGTGGTAACCGTATTATCGATCCCCTCCCTGGCCATGATAATCTACGTACTATTAATGGGCAACACACCACTCGAGCTTCTCTTCCTCTCGAAAACCCTGGATTACGCAATGCCATTCCTCGTAATACCAACAGCACTCCTGATAGCACTGGCAGTTGGTAGGGGTAGGTTGGGTAAGCTGGTTGGGTCACTGCTACTGGTCGTACTGCTTGCTTCATTACCCCTCTTCGCATTACTAACGCTGTTCACATACTCGATACCCTCATCATCAACCCTCGTGGTCTACAGGTGGGTTGATTACTACGAAATATCAATACCACTACACCTCATAAACGTGAGCGGCGTCTATGCGCCAACCGCGATAAACACCATGATATACTACATGACTGGGATAAACGCCCCAGACCCAACCCAATACCTACTCCACGGAATCCAACCACCTGGCCTATCGTTATTAAGGAATAGGGACTTAAACGTAGGTTTCCTCTACGGTGGTGGTTACGGGATGGTGAGCATCCCCAGGAAATACCTACTAAACACACTCTCCAATGAGGACCTAGTCTACTCATCAAGTAATGTGAGGGCTTGGTTAACAATTAATCAATAACTCAAAACTCATTAACCAACTCCCCAGCCCTAATTAGGTAAAGCCTATCCGAATTCCTAATTAGGTATTGATCATGGGTAGCCACAAGAACCACACGCCCAAGGCCAGCCTCATCCCTTAGAACACCCATTAACAACTCAATACTAGCCCTATCGAGACTATTCGTAGGCTCATCAAGGACTAGGAACTCGTGATCCCTAGCAAGGGCAATCGCAATACTAACCCTCCTCCTCTCACCACCACTGATCTCATTGGGTCTCCTATCCAGCACATGCTCAATACCCAATAAACCACTCACGTACCTCATCCTCCTCAACCTCTCCCGCTTCTCAACGCCCTGAACCCTCAGGGCAAGCTCCATGTTCTCCCTAACCGTAAGCCCATTGATCAACAAATCATCCTGAGGCACATAGGAGACGAGCCTAAGTACGCTATGCGCCTTGGCATCGCCGTAAACATCAACACCGTTTATGTACACCCCACCATCG
>JC3454_101966_pt1 | contig 10156 bp, 10 predicted proteins | sample YNP_Site_4_FD_21673 | JGI IMG/M metagenome (IMG submission 21673) | reverse complement strand
CTTTTTGCATATATGCTGGACAAATTACATACGAATAAAGACATACGAAATTAAACAAATGAATACTTAGAGATTCATGGAAACCAGGACAAAAAAGTTAAAAGTCTGCGATGCATAACAAGACCTGCGGGGGTGCCCGAGCCAGGTCAAAGGGGACGGGTTTAGGTCCCGTTGGCGAAGGCCTGCGTGGGTTCAAATCCCACCCCCCGCACCAGAGATTGATATTCTTTATTATATATTGCATATCACGTGTAAATGAGCATGTTAGTTAAAATTAGTAATATAAGGCTGATTAAGGGCACATTTTTATAGTTATTGAAAGCGCTTAAAAAGAAGTCCGAGAAATAGGCATGTGCTTGGGATTTTTTATCGTGTAGTACCAATATTGAGATACATGATTTGCGTTAGTGGTGCGTATCACGATAATATGTTAAATTTATTTTCAGGTATTACGAGCATACCTATATCGGTTTACATACCGGTTATTATCTTACCCATCACTATTAATACTCCTTGTGTTTCTGATTATTTATAGGAACAGTACTGTATGGCGTATAATTATCATCACCTTAGCAGCAGCCCTTATATTAATAACGAAGGTATTTAGTAATCAATACATAACAATAATAGCGAGTCGTACTAACACGGTAAAGCCACATATTCAACGCTGTGTGATCACCATTACCATACCCAACCCTTATCATGCATACTCATTGGTCGTTTATGCCATCGCAATTACACTAATTTTGGCAGCATTTATGCTTCAGATACACAATAAGAAATAGATATTTTAGAAATGAAAAATGCGTGATTTATGATTATCAGGGCGGAGTTTCTGCTTACATAGTTATTATTTTTAGTCCTACCTTTACTTAGATTTATTTTGACATATTTTTGACTTATAATGCAAAAATCTTGATTATTTATCACAAATGCAATTTTATCTTCCATCTTTTTTCACTTACAGCTTGGATTCCACCTGCCACGAGACCATATTTTTAATAGGGTATCGCTAGCTGTACGTTATGTATTATTTTTTCTATAACTATAGAATCATCTTTCATATAATATATTATTGAGGTGTTTAAAAGGAAAGGAAGAATTTATATTGCTCTCGTCATTTAAGTTTTTGATGGTTGAGGAAGAGCTAGAAAGTTTGAGCTTCCCAGAGGCTCCCAGAATTGTTGTTAAGCCGCCCGGTCCTAAATCGCTTGAATTGTTAAACGCCCAGAAGGACCTTGAGACTAGCAGTGTTATTTACCCTAAGACCTTTAGGTTTGCAATTGATTCTGCCCGTGGTGCTACGATTAGGGATGTTGATGGTAATTACTACATTGATTGGGTTGCAGGTATTGCTGTGCTCAATGTTGGGCATAACAACCCGTACGTGGTTCAGGCAATTAGGGAGCAATTGGATAGGTATTGGCATTGGATGAGCGAGATACCCAGTGAGGCCAGAATTAGGTTCCTGAAAAACCTACATTCAACGCTGCCCGAGGGACTTAGGGATAAGGCTAAGGTAATCTTTGGAGTGACTGGGGCCGATGCCTGCGAGACAACCATTGCATTGGCTAGGTGGGTTACCAAGAAGCCGGTCATCATGGCCTTTGAGGGTGCTTACCACGGTGTTCACCAGGGCATTGTCATGGCAACGGCTAAGACGGAGCTGCAGGTCTACGCTGGTGTGCCCATGGTTAACGTGGTTAGGGTTCCATACCCATACCCATATAGGTGTCCGTTACCAGCTAAGGATGCCGAGGATTGTGGTAATGCGGTCCTGAACTACATTGATCACCTACTGAGTGACCCGTATAGTGGTGTTGGTGAGGTTGGTGCAATAGTCGTGGAGCCGGTGCAGGGTGAGGGTGGTTACATAGTACCGCCTAAGAACTTTCTTAGGGGTCTTAGGGAGATCGCGGATAAGCATGGCATACTGCTTATCGCTGATGAGGTTCAGACTGGCGTGGGTAGGACTGGTAGGTGGTGGGCGGTGGAGCACTCAGGCGTTACACCGGATATAATGTGCATATCGAAGGCTATTGGTGGTGGTATACCCATGTCCGTTGTTGCCTATAGGGCTGAGTACGACGAGAAACTACCCGAGATGTTCCACCTAGGCACCTACAGGGCAAACCCACTGGCGCTCGCCGCAGGTTCCGCAGTCATTGAGTACATAAGATCAAAGAACCTACTCGATAGGACTTTGCAGCTTGGTGATTATGCTAGGAGGTCCTTTGAGGATATTGCCGAGAGATACCCAATCATTGGTGACGTTAGGGGCTTGGGCTTCATGATAGGCGTTGAGTTCGTTAAGGATAGGTTAAGTAAGGAACCAGGCGCAGAATTAGCTAGTGAGTCTAGGAAGATGTTGTTCGAGAGGGGGGTCTTAATGCACACCTGTGGGCACTACGGCAATGTTCTTAGGTTTATGGCGCCATTAGTCTTAACCAAAAGGCATCTGGAAGAGGGGATACGAATATTAGAGGAAGTGGTTAGGGAGTTATCAAGAGGTCGTTTATGAGGTTAATAAAATTAGCAACAAACATGAGTGTTGGATTAGGTGCGCTTAATGAGATTGGAGAGGTATTTAGGCAGTCGAATGCGCCCAATAAATTAATTTCTAATAACGGGCCCAACAAATGAGGGGTGTTTGGTTACTTACTCTTGCTGGACTTGGTATAATAGCCGTCCATATGGTGGTCAATTCAGCCTTAACGATATATTCACATAGGCAGGGTATGCTTAGGAAAGAGTGGCTTAAGCATGGCTTAATACCGACAGTAGCCTCCGTGCTCGGAGCCATATTTTTCTTCTAAAGTGTATACCCACTGCCTTTATATCCGTACAACATAGCAGTAATCGCAAGCTTTGTATGGATTATATAGGTGTGATATTGGCTATATACTATTGGAGGAAGCGCCCCGATATATTAACAAATGCGGGGCTATCATATGAGTAACCATGAACAAAAACCTGTATTGGAATGACGAAATAAATACGTTTAAACTTAAAAGGATATTGTCTTAACTTCATGATTGATGAGTATTGAGAATGTTAGTAGGGAAGGTACCTGGTTTATGGAATTCAACACCCCCTTCAGCTGGCACGTTAGGGGCATTAGGAAGGTGCTGTATAGTGGCACTACTAAGTATCAGAGGGTTGCCGTTGTTGAGTTTGAGGATTTGGGCAAGGCATTGATACTTGATGGGAAGACCCAAAGCACACTCTATGATGAGTTCATCTACCACGAATCCCTTGTTCATCCTGCAATGATCACGCATCCCAATCCCAAGAAGGTGTTAATACTTGGTGGTGGTGAGGGCGCTACGGCTAGGGAGGTGCTTAAACACAGGAGCGTTGAAGAGGTTGTCATGGTTGATATTGATGAAGATGTGATAAAAATATCTAAAGAATACTTACCAGAAATGAACCAAGGGGTTTTTGGAAATCCGAAATTAAAACTTGTGATTGGCGATGGTAGAAAATTCGTAAGTAATACTAAGGATAAGTATGATGTAATAATCCTCGATTTAACGGACCCTCTTGAAGGCGGTCCTTCCTACTTACTATATACGGTGGAATTCTACAATATACTTAAGGATAGATTGAATGAGAATGGCATCATCGTGACACAAGCAACATCGACATTCTACGCCTTAAGGACATTTGCCACAGTATATAGAACAATGGCATCCGTATTTCCCATAGCTAGGCCATATCATGTATACGTGCCTTCATTTGACAGTACCTGGGGTTTTGTTATAGGTTCCTTCAACCTGGATCCCCTTGCATTAACACCTGAAGAGATTAATGCAAGGATTAGGGATAGAATTCATGGTGAATTGAGATTTTACGAAGGCGATATTCATAAGGTGCTATTTACATTACCTAAGCACATAAGGAATACCCTTGAGGATAAATCCATAATACCAGCTACAGATAATAACCCAACATTCTTACCCGCGTAATATTACGTCCAAAATCTTTAATATGAATATTAAATATATTTATTTTGTTTTTATTAATAATTGTGAATAATGATCTTATTTTTAGTCCTTAAGATAAATATAAAATATTTTTTGAGTAATAAATAAAAAGCAGTACATTGTTGCATGTAGCACTATGGATATTCTGGATTTAATAGAAAATGTGAAGAAGGAATATGTGAATAAAACTAGAAGGTCCCAAGAATTGTATGATGAGCTTAAAAAATATACACCATATGGTGTGCATAGTAATTGGCGTATTTGGGATCCATACCCGATGTTTATGAGCAGGGCGAGGGGTTCGCGCATATGGGATGTTGATGGTAATGAATATGTGGATTTCTGCATGGCATTTGGTGCACTTGTTGTTGGGCATTCCCACCCTGTGCTTATTAATGAGGTATCGTCATTCATAGCTAATGGCACGATATACGGCTTTGAGACGGAGTATAGCGTTAAGCTCGCGAAGGTTTATTGGATAGATTTGGTATGGACATGGTCAGGTTTTCAAACACGGGTGGCGAGGCCACGGAGCTTGCTGTTAGGTTGGCTAGGGCATACACTGGTCGTAAATACATACTTAAGTTTGAGGGACACTATCATGGGTCACGAGATACTTTAATGGTTGGTCTTAAGCCAATACCTGCCAGGGCTGGTCATCCCAAGGAGCCAAGGTCTGTACCAGCTAGCATGGGATTACCTGAGGACATCTATAAGACAGTGTTGGTTGCGCAGTGGAATGATGAGGAGAGTGTTGAGAAAGTCTTCAGCAAGTATGGTGATGAGATAGCAGGCATTATCCTGGAGCCAATAGCTATGAACATGGGTTTCATACCACCAAAGAAAGGTTTTCTAGACTTCCTTAGGAAGATATCTGATGAATATGGCTCGGTATTGATCTTTGACGAGGTAAAAACCTCTGGAAAGTTCTATGGAGGTGCTGAGGAATACTTTGGCGTTAAACCCGACATAAAGATAGTAGCGAAGGCCGTTGGTGGTGGTTTTCCATTCTCAGCAGTGCTTGGGAAGAAGAATATCATGGAATTAATAGGACCTAACAAGGTTGCTCATGGAGGCACATTCAACTCTAACCCACTCTCCGTGTACGCAGCATACATAACCCTCACTAAGATATTAACGAGGGATGCGATGGCTAGGGCTTCGAATCTAAGCGAAGAGATTGCCAAGGCAGGTATTGACATAATGAATGATAATAAAATACCTGCCTACATATCATACACTGGCACGAGCGGGGGTATTTACTTAACTAGGGAGGCTGTGGAGTTACGTAACTGGAGGGATTTTGTTAAGTATATGAATCTAGATGCAATGTACGTGTACCTAACGAGCATGGTTAGTAGGGGCTTGATACCCCAATGTATTGCACCTGATGAACAATGGACAGTATCGGTACAGCACACTAAGGAGGATGTTGATAGAGTAGTGGAGGGTATGAAGCACGTGGTTAGTTTACTGAAAAGTTCAGGTGTTGGTGAGGTATTTAAAATAGAGGAAGCGTTCTGAATGATTAAGTAACTCCCTTACTTAACTGCTTAGCTTTTACTGACATTGCTTGATATATTATATTAGCTGCCAGTAGGCTTGTGACCCCTGTTGGGTCTAGTGGTGGTAATACCTCGACTAAGTCAAACCCAACAAGTTCGAAGTTCATGGTACTCAACGACTTAACTATGGTTAGCGCTTCCCTACTGGTAAAACCACCGGCCTCCCTAGTTCCAGTTCCCGGTGCAAAGGCTGGATCTATAGAGTCTATGTCAAAGGATATGTAAACTGGGCCCCTCAATAAGCCCCTTAATTCATTAATTAACCAATTAATGCCTTTGGAATCAACCTCGCTCATTGTTATAACCCTAGTGGGTACTGGGGATTCTCTGGGATATTCCAGGTCAGCCTTATCATACTGAGGGCCCCTAATACCAACCTGGACAACACCACTAATTAATCCCTCCTCAATTGCCCTCCTAACCCACGTACCGTGAGTATACCTTTCACCCCAATACTCATCCCAATAGTCGAAATGGCTATCGAAGTGCAGAACAAGTGGTTTGTACCTCTTACCAATTGCCCTGAGAATGCCGAGTGTTACGCTGTGATCACCACCGGCGATGAACGGCGTGGCACCCTGATTTATTATATCCCTAACACCATCCTCAATCCTATCGAGGGTCTTGATGACGTTCGTTGGTACGACGTCGATATCGCCATAATCCACAGCCCTAAGTACCTTGAATGGATAAACATCCAAGTCCATATTATAGGGCCTCAACAACCTAGACTCAGCCCTAATAAACTGGGGACCAAGCCTGGCACCCGTATAGTATGTGGCGCCGCCATCAAAGGGTATACCAACGAAAACCCCTAAAACACCATTACTCTTCAAATCCCTAATGAATGGAAGCCTTGCAAACGTGATAGGTTGGGAAAACCGTGGAGACTTAAGGGAATCCAGCGGCTCACCAGCACCACCAAAGACCCAACCCATAAAAATCGCAGACATTTGCCTAATATAAACATTATTTAAAAATTACCCACAATACACATGTATTTAATAGAGTGAGTAAAGCTTTTAAATATTAAAAGTATTCTATTTATATGCCGGAAACAACGGAGAAAAAACCTACGTTGTTTCTGAGAGAAGCCACAGGTTTGGTTAGGGAGATAAGTCCCTGGGCCTCAGTAAGTGCAATATTCGGTCTCGTGACGGGTGGTGTGCCACTTTTGATAGCAAGCTGGTTTTTCCTGGCTCCATCAACCAATGCCATACTAACGTGGACTCTTGGTTACTTAATAACACTTGTACCAATACTCGGCATAACGTACCTATTCTACATAGCTGGTGTCACGATGCCCAGGTCTGGCGGTGACTACGTATTCAACAGCAGGGCCTCACACCCACTCATTGGTTTGATGAACTACGTAGCCCTGTGGATAGCCTTTGCAATATCTCTAGGTGTCTATAGTACACTTGGTGCAACTTGGTTGGGAGATCTTCTGACGGGCTTAGGGCTTTATTATAATAACTCAAGCCTATTGAATTTAGGTAGTTGGGTTACGGGTACTGAGGGAACGCTGATTGTTGGTACAATACTCATACTATATGCCGTTGCCTTAAGTATACACCCAAGGATCCAGTGGTCATTTATGAAGTGGAGTGGTGTAGCTACGTTGATTGCCACAATCATAGCCTTTGTGGGTTTTACCTTAGTTAATAGGTCTGTGTTTTATGCGAACCTTGCCAAGTTGAGTGGTGTTAGTGATCCTGTCAGTGTTGTTGTCAATGATGCGGTTAAGAATGGTATGGTCTTCGAACCCCTAACATACGCCATTGTGCTCACAATAGCGCCAGTGTGGTACTACTACGTGTGGCAGAACCTGCCAGCATCGTGGGCTGGCGAGATGAAGCAGGTTAGGAGGAACATGTTCTACTCAACGATAGTGGCGATACTAATAATAGCGGCATACTACATAATGTACACAGACCTAATATTGTATGCATTCGGCGGTAAATTCATGACGGCATACTCATACCTATATAATAACGGTATTAGTGATCCTGTGGCCAACGCACTATCATCAATAGGACCATTCCCACCATTCTTCCTACTCTTAGCCACTGGAAGCATTGCGTTGTATTTCATATCCTGGTTTGCCTTCTGGTGGCCGAACACGTACTCAAACGTACCATTACTCACAGCATTGGTCAGATACCTCTTCGCCTGGGCCTTTGATAGGGTAGCACCAGCTAAGCTTGGTGATGTTAGTGAGAGGTTCCACACACCAACATGGGCCTTGGTTACGGCTGGTGTGATTGGTTTCATTGGTATGGTTATGTACACAACAATAACAGTATTAACGACGGTAGATATAACCACGGTGTTTGAGATTAGTTACGCCATATTTGCCCTTGTGGCTGCCCTAATGCCTTTCGTTAGGAGGAATATTTACGAGAGGTACGTACCCATTAAGGCTAAATTCCTCGGAATCCCTGTTATCTCCTGGATTGGGTTCGCAGTGTTCGCCTTCTTAGCATGGGCTTTAACAACGACTTGGGGTAACCCAGTGATGCTGCCGGTTAATGTACCTACAATAGTATCGCTGGTAGTTATGTATGGATTAGGTATAGTCATTTACCTAGTGGCTAGGTGGAACAACGCTAGAAAGGGAATAAACCTAGACGCGTTATTCCAGGAAATACCACCAGAATAATTACTAAGTGTTTACGTTAATAATTTAAAACTTTTTCAGAAATATTTATTAAGTCCTACTTTAACCAAAAATTTGGGGATTGATATGCGAAAATAGTAATTATTGGTGGCGGTATAGCTGGCACTTTTTTGGGTTATTTCCTTGAAAATGAGGGATATGATGTTACGATAATACATAACGGCAAGAAACCACCGCTTGTGGATTTAGTTTTTTCCAACATGCTTCCATCCACAAGCGACATCAATGTTACTAAGGAGACGATGAGGATTTATAGGAATTTGGAGGAGGAGTATAAGGAGAGGTTTCTGAAGAATTACGTAGCCCTGCACATATACCCAAACCTAGATTCGCTAAAGATGGTAGAGCCTGTTATAGGCGATATTGAGGAGGCGGGTGTTAGGGTTAAGGTCTTGGATTCGAGGGGGGCACGTGAGGTTACGGGCCTTAGTTATGATGAGCAGGAGTACGTAATCATGGGTGAGTATGAGTATCTAGTCTCAATAAGGAGGATAATAGACATATTACATAGGAGATTACGCATAATTCATGACAATGCAAGGCTCATTATTAAGGATAATAAGGCTATAGCATTGGCCAAAAACGGTGAATTAAATGCGGACTCTATAGTTTTAGCTGCCGGTGGTTGGAATGTCGAAATAGCGAGAGATGCTGGTCTTGATTTACCCCTTGTTAATTATGGAACAAGGGCTCTATTGATTCTAGGGAAGACTAAGTTAAATAAGTACTCAATATCCGATTACACTTACGATTACTACACGAGACCCATAGGTAATGCCCTTGATGGAATTGCATTTATTGCTGGTGATGGTAATGTCAAGACAAACAATCTTAGGAAAGTTAAGGAATTAACCAATCGCTCTTACAGGAACTGGCTTATAGGCCTTATGAAGAAGAGAGATGATAGCAACATGGTGTCTTTAATAGCCGGTTACGGTCTTGTCGATATGGCCTATGATTATGAACCGGTCATCGGCAAGGTAGGCAATGTGGAGAACCTATATTTAATAAGTGGTTTGGATGGTTATGGGGCTAAGTTAGGACCTGGTTTAGCCTTTGAGCTCTCGAGAATAATAATGGGACTTAAGCCTACAATCAACATCTCATGTTATGACATTGCTAGGTTTAATGAGTACGATGGTCCACACGATGTTAACCCATTATGGGAACCAGTCATGCTTTATCTACCAGCACCTAATGGTGGTAGCCCATGCTTTTATAAGACGAAACTATGAGGAAACGATAAAAATTGTAATAAATGAAGAATAGGGTGTTAAAACAGTATGAGGGTTATTGTTATCGGTGGTTCTGGCTTAATAGGGAGCGTTATTGTTCATGAGTTAATAAAGAGCAATGTTGATGTTTCCGTGCTCGATATAGTTAAGCCTAGGTTTAATGTTGATTATGTATTTGGTGATTTAAATAATGTCGATGATGTAGCCAGCAAGATAAGGGGTTCAGATTACGTAATCAATGCAGCCCAGTACTACTTCAATATTAACGCTATGAAGGCCTGCCTAAAGGCTGGTGTTAACTACCTAGACCTGGGTGGATTATTCTGGATGACCAAGAGGCAGTTGGAGCTTAATGAGGATTTCGAGAAAGAGGGATTGTTGGCTTTGATTGGCATCGGGGCGGAGCCTGGAATTACAAATGTTGTGGCCCAGTGGTTGTTTAGGCTTCATGGTACTCCGCGGAGAATTAGAATTAGGGATGGTTGGGTTTCTAAGTCAGGCAGGATTAATTGGAGCCCTGACACGCAACTTGATGAACTTACAATGAAGGCGCCTGTTTTCGAAAATGGTGAGTATAGATACTGCCATCCGGCATCCAGGTCTGAATATGTTGATTTTGGTATACCAATAGGTAGGGTAACACTTACCTAACGATACACAGTGAACTAGCCACGTTCCCGGATTCATTCA
>JC3454_103588_pt1 | contig 10204 bp, 10 predicted proteins | sample YNP_Site_4_FD_21673 | JGI IMG/M metagenome (IMG submission 21673) | reverse complement strand
TACTTTATGGTGTATGGGTTCGGTCATTGGAAAATAATGGGCAAAAAGGCTTTTTATAGGGGTTGGGGTCTTACGGAGATAGAATGTCCGCAACACCCTTTGAGAAGCCACAGGGTACCGTAGAGGTGCCTCATATAGAGGTTGATGAGGAGACCAAGGAGATAATAAAGGAGATACTATCGCAAATGAAGGATACGGTGGAGGTATTATTCTTCACAAGCAATACCTGCGGTAACAGGGACACCAACTGGTGCGTACCAACGGAGGAGCTACTTGACCTACTCGCCGACCTGGCACCACCTGGAAAGCTTATTGTTAAGAAAATGAGGTATGAGGAGAACAGTGATGCATTCACAAAGTACAGGGTTGAGCCACAGAGGGTACCAATCATTTACTTACTGGATGGTGCAATTAGGTACCTCGGTGCACCACTTGGTGAGGAGGTTAGGGCATTCATAGAGACCATAGTGAGAATTTCACTGGGTGAAACGAAGCTCAGGCCTAAGACCAAGAAGGGGCTTGAGGCTTTAATTAATTCGGGTACTGATAAGAGGGTTGAGGTCATGACGGTGGTTACTCCATCATGCCCATATTGCCCATATGCGGTGCTCATGGCAAACATGTTTGCCTATGACAGTAAGGGTAAGGTAATCTCAACAACAGTGGAGGCTTACGAGGAGGGAGACATTGCTGATATGTACCAGGTGTCCGCTGTACCAACCGTGGTACTTAGGAGGGAGGATCAAGATGTTGGTAATGTGGAGTTCATAGGTGTCCCACCGGAGAGTGATTTGTTAAAGAAGGTTCTCGACTATAGTGGTGTGGCATTACAGCAATAATGATTTTTATATTCTCAAAACAAACCCAGGTTAAAATGAGGGTCTTCTTCGTAACGGGTAATAAGGGTAAGTTCCTGGAGGCATCATCAATACTTAGAGAGTACGGCATAGAACTACAACTAGACACCATACATGAGAAGCTCGAGATCCAAAGCGAAAACCTAGAGGATATAGTTAGCCATGCCCTTAAGCATGTGTGTGAAGGTTCGATACATGACTACTTCGTTGTCGAGGATGACGGTCTATTCATAAATGCATTAAATGGTTTTCCAGGCCCTTACTCATCCTACGTCTACAAGACAATAGGGATTACGGGTGTTTTAAAGCTCATGAGTGATGTTGACGATAGATCCGCGTACTTCAAATCCGTAGTCGGTGTATGTGGGCCTAGTGGCATTACCAGGTTATTCACGGGCATTGTGCGTGGTTCAATATCACGGGAACCAAGGGGGTCCGGAGGCTTTGGTTTCGACCCAATATTCATACCGTCAGGCTATGATAGGACATTCGCTGAGTTAGGTATTGAGGTTAAGAACAAGCTATCCCATAGGGCAAAGGCATTCAGAGCCTTGGGTGAGTGGCTATTAAGTAATAGGTGAACGCAAAACTTTTACGATCAGCAACACGGCCATATAAATGAGGGCCGACGCAACCCCAATTAGGATATACATCAATAGGTAGCTAACGCTCACGTTTTGACTATACCTACAGAGCAGGCTCCTTATGGGGGTTTCTGGTTGGATTAAGTACATTATTGGCTTATTAAGTACAGTTACCATGTATACTGGCGTTAATTCACCCGTATTACACACAACATGACCCACCACCGTGGGTATGACAACCACGGATCTCATTGTTGTGCCATAGGTTATTAGCGAGCTCGAGCTATTTGTAACTATTGGTGTGGCGCCTACAAACGAGATCACCTCTACGAAGTACCTTGTTCTCAATACCGTATAATTATAGTTACCTGGCATGGTTTCTATGGGTGCATATTCCTGATAGCAAACCGCACCATTGTTTGTGAGCACCGTTATGTTTACGCCACGTATGGGCATCACGTTACCTATTAAACTCATTGTTAATTCAACATTGTAATTATTACTTAAACCAAGATTAATAATTAATGTATTATTTGACATCTCCACGGTTTCTGTCACAACGAATTTATTGACCGTTATGCCGCACTTGCTTAGGGCTTTGTTGATGGCGCTATTTAATTGCTTCACAACAACGCTTGGTTGTTGTGCGTATGCCGTTGCTTGCGTAATCGATAAAATGAGGATTATCCCTATCAATAACGAAGTGATTACTAACTTACTTACCATTATCCCTCGCTTTACAGTTTAGGTTTATTATAGTTTCCTCACCTAGGCGTCGGCGTAATCCTCGACCCTTATTATCGATGTTATTAATCCCTCCCTCTTCATATTAATCAACGTCCTTACCAAGTGATTCCTCAGTATCTTCGCACCGCAGTACGTGCAGTATGGTCTTCCATTTATGAGTACCGTAGCCCTGCTCGAGCCGCAGGCACTGCATTTAAGCATTAAACCTAATTGTTGGCTTGGGCTTATTAAGGATATGGTTGTGAAGGTTTTCGTGTTTTCAATATTATTGATGATAAATTATTTATAGGTTTTGCGGTTATGTCTTTCACTTTAACTGAAGCAAATGGTTTAAAATGGGTGGGGTTCGTGGTGTTATTTGTATAGTGTTGACGAATGAGCAGCAATGATGGCGCTAAGGCTTCTCTAAGTAATGGGGAGTTGGATGATGTTTATAGGCTACTTCACCCCATAATCCAATCCGCATTAATTGAGAGGGGGTTTTTGAAGGCAACTGAGCCTCAAAGGATGGCTATACCTAAGATACTCAATGGCCGTAATGTGTTAGTGATAGCACCAACGGGTAGTGGAAAGACGGAGGCTGCCGTATTGCCTGTGCTCTCAATGCTTAGGTGGGGGTTAGATAGGGGTGAGTTTACTGATAAGGGTATCTACATACTCTACATAACGCCCCTGAGGGCGTTAAATAGGGACTTGCTCGATAGGCTCATTTGGTGGGGTGAGAGGGTTGGTATTAAGGTTGATGTTAGGCATGGAGATACGGACCAAAGCGATAGGGTTAGGCAAAGTAAGAACCCTCCACAAATGCTCATAACCACGCCAGAAACCCTACAGGCAATACTCTCCGGTAAGAGGCTTAGGGAGCATTTGATGAAGCTTAGGTGGATCATAGTCGATGAAATCCAAGAACTTGCTGAGGACAAGAGGGGGACACAGCTCGCGTTGACCCTTGAGAGGATTAAGTGGTTAATTGGTAAAAAACCACAAATATCGGTTTATCAGCGACGGTCGGTAGTCCAGAGGAGGTTGCAAAGTTCCTTGTTGGTGATGATGGGGAATGCGATATAGTTCAATCGAGTATAGTTAGGGAAATGAAGATAGACGTTATACACCCAACGCCTTCCAAGGAGGATGAGGAGATCGCCGGCAACATGTACCTATACCCAGAGGCTGTGGCTAGGCTTAAGGTCATTAAGGACTTAATTAGTAAGAATGGCGCCACAATAATATTCGTAAACACCAGGTCAATGGCTGAATTACTGATGTATAGGCTTGCAATGCTCGGTTACGACTCAGTTGGGATACACCACAGCTCCCTCTCGAGGGTTTCCAGGGTGACTACGGAGAGGGCATTTAAGGATGGTAAGTTGAGGGCTGTCATAGCGACGTCAAGCCTTGAGTTGGGTATAGACATTGGTCGTGTTGATTTCGTGATACAGTACGTATCACCACACCAGGTTGTCAGGCTTGTGCAGAGGATTGGTAGGAGTGGGCATAGGCTTGATAGGGTGCCCAGGGGTGTCGTAATAACGGAGGATTTGAATGATACGTTGGAGGCGGTGGCGATAATAAATAGGGCCAAGGCGGGATTCCTCGAGTTTACCCAAATTCCGGAGAAGCCCTATGATGTGCTTGTTCACCAAATAGTTAGTCTATTGATGATTAAGAATAGGTGGGGTGTGGATGAGCTCTACGACATAGTGAGGAGGGCTTACCCATACAGGAATTTAACCATTGAGGAGCTTAAGGGCGTCCTCAGATTCATGAGCGATGTGTTAAATCCAAGGCTAGCCTACTTCATAGAGGATGAGGGCGTCGTACTCAGGCCAGGCGGTGTTAGGGCTCGTAGGGAGATGTATAGGTACTTCTTTGACCAAATGTCCATGATACCCGATGAAAAGCATTACCTGGTGATTAACCAGGCAAATGAGGAGCCAATAGGCGTGCTTGACGAGGCCTTTGTGGCTGAGTATGGCGAGCCAGGTATTAAGTTCGTGTTTAGGGGAGGTGTCTGGGTTCTGCAGAAGATCGTTGGTGATACGATATATGTGGTGCAGGCCAAGGACACCGTTGGTGCAATACCATCGTGGGTCGGTGAGGAGGTGCCCGTACCCTTTGAGGTGGCTCAGGATGTTGGTAGTATCAAGAGGGAGATTGGTGATTACCTGGTTAAGGTTAGTCCCGAAACCACCACGGAGTTATTCACAACAAAACTTGGGGTCTCCAGGGATACTGTTAGGTATATCGTTAATAGGGTGATGGAGCACCTGGAGAGTAATGTACCAATACCATCAGACAAAACAATATTACTTGAGCGCGTTGGGGATTTAATAGTCATCTACACGCATGGTGGAACCCTGGTCAATAGGACGTTGGCTAGGTTGCTTGGTGAGATTCTCACGGAGAGGCTTGGTTACCCAGTTGGTGTTCAGCAGGATGCCTACGCCATAATACTCCAACTACCCAGACCTGGCATTGATACAAGCCTTATCACGCAAACAATCATGGATGTGGCGGAGATGGACGATAAGACATTCATTGAGTATGCCATTAGGGCTATAACGAAGACCGGGATTTTTAAGAGGAAGTTTGTTCACGTTGCCAGGAGATTCAATGTGATTAGGAAGGATAGGGAATTGAGCGATTTAGCTATTACGAGCCTAATCGAGCTCTATAGGGGCTCCCCAGTGTTTACGGAAACACTTAAGGAGGTATTAACTAGGGACTTTGATCTGGATAATACATACCTATTCCTAAAGTCGCTCCTTAATAGGAATAGGGAGATTGTGGTTGTTGAGAGGAGTGAGTTTAGTCCGTTGAGTAGGGAGATTGTGGATAAAATAAGTCATAGGCTTGAAATCATGGCACCAGAAAAACTTGATAAGTTGGTTAGGGAGAGTGTTAAGGCAAGGCTTCTAAACGAGTCAGTAACGCTAGTATGTCTAAACTGTGGTTGGGTTAGTTCCGTAAGAAACAAGGACTTACCAGACAAACCCAAATGCCCCGTTTGTGGTTCAGAAAGACTTGGCGTATTGAGGATGGATGAGGAGAGGGTTAAGCAAATCGTGGAGAGGTGGAGAAGTGGGAGGGCTAGGTCTGAGGATGAGGAGGTGATTCAGCATATAAACAGGACTGCAGAACTCGTTAGCAGGTATGGAAAGCTTGCGGTGTTGGCGTTGTCAAGTAGGGTTAGGATTGACGAAATTGAGGAGTTTCTACCGAGAATAAGCAGTATGGATAAGCTGGTCCTCGTAATCCACGAGTTAGAGAGGAGGGAGTTAAAGAGGCGCTTCATGGAGTGATGCGTCATAGACCGCGCGTATTAATAATATCTCGTTTTCATTAGCGTTAACCCCTCTCAACCTCGTAAATCTCTTGTAAACCTCAACAACCTTATCCAATAGGTACTCCTTACAGTCATCATTTATGCACAATTTAAACGGCGGTACATTAGCTCTAATAAGACCAAGCACGTTACTTCCCTGGCCTATGTACTTACCGCTCATTATTGAGGTGTTAATACCAATCTTAGCCCAATCACCAATTACAGGACCAAGCTTAGTCAAACCAGTGTTAATTCCTCCATACCTGATAACACCCATTGTATTCTTTAGGTTGGAGGTCACGGAGCCAGCCCCAATATTCACCCACCTGCCAACGTATGAGTCACCCAGGTAGCTGAAGTGCTCCTTAAGGCTGTGCATGTCCATGATCGAATTCTTGATTTCACCGCCAACAACGTTGTGCGCGTATAAGACGCTACCCTCCCTAACATATGCATGGGGCAGGATTCTGGAGCCCGGCCCTAATAACACAGGCCCCCTCACGTACGCTAGGGATTCAACTGTTGCTCCAATCATGATGGCATTACCACCTTTTTCATCAATCACGGCATTACTCGACACATCGGAGTCGACAACCTTATCGCCAACTAATTTAACGAGGTACTTCAAGTTCTCACGGAGTAAGTAGGTATTCCACCTAATCACGGACCATATTCCATCGAGTATTGGCAAGTCGCAATTATCGATTACATTATTCACATCACCATCATCAGTAAAACTCAGCAATACCCTATTGCCGCACCTAACCTCACCGCCAATGCCATTGATTAGGTTATTTAGTGTGTCTATCCGTGGTAATAATGAGGTATGTATTATCAATGAGGGACCGCTTATGTCGCTGATATTTTGTACGTACTTGATGAAATACCTCAGACCAACCTTGGATAGTAATGATTCGGCAATACCGCTCCAAAGACGTGATAGGTAATCACGTGTGACCACGTAGATCTTCGCGTCAAAGCCCATGTTCATGAGCCAAAGGGCAATGTGTTCATAGTACCTAAGCCCACCAATTATTAAGTCACTAATTGGTGTGCTAAGTGATGTTGGGTAGAAATTCCTGTAATTATCCTCCACAATCACCACATTATCGAAACGCACTAATTAACGGCTTAGCCGAGAATTTTAAGGTTTGTTTACGCCAAGTTTCTCAAGCATTAACTCGAGGTACGTCCTCCTCTCAATCCAATCCCTACTCAAGCCCAATTTATCACCAAACCTAAGCACCTCCTCAGTGGCCTTATCGATTAATCCCTTATCATTAACCATAGTCTCAACCTCAACAAAGTTCCCCAGGCCCTCTACGGTGTCTAGGTACACCGTGAAATTCTCATAGTTGTAAATATCCCTCCTCTTAACTATCCTAGCCACCTCCCTAAAGCCAAGTCTCTTCAGCATCTCCAATGTATTGTCTAGGTCATTGGTTGCTACGTTTATTTCCTCCCTGGTCTTGCCAACATCACCAATTCGGGGACCCTTGTACGTAACCACTACGGTACCATCACCATAAACCCTAACCCTAAGGGCCTCATCGGTCTTTGCAAAATCCCTCACCGGGCTATTGAAGTATACATCGGTCTCCTCTGTATGCTCGAGGAACTTGGCGTTAAGCTCCCTCAGTTTATCCCTAATATTGGTGTGGTCCGTAACCCTGTATTTAACCTCAACCTCAAACACGGTGAAGATGGACGATGCCTAGTTTTTAAGTAATCTTTTCTCTATTGTTTAATTATTTGATTAAATAATGATCGATAAAACAAGCGCAGTATTTATTAATCAGTTAAAATAATTGTTGTAATGATGAGTAAGGAGTATGGGGTATTCGTAAGGGAGTCCACGGGTTTGGTTAAGGAGGCTGGTTTTTGGGATGCGGTCTCAATAAACATCGCCAACATGTCGGTAGGTGCTGCACTGGCAACAATAGGCTTTACCCTAGCATCACTACCCACGGTGGCGGGGGCTAACCTAGTCTACGCATCCCTAATCGCAGCGCTCCTCGCAATACCCCAGGTCGTTGTTTACTCGATCTTGATTAGGTATATACCAAGGGTTGGTGGTGATTATGTGTGGCTGGGCAGGGCTTTGGGTTCAAGGCTTGCTTGGTTGACAAATGGCCTTGTGTTCGGATTCATAGTAGAAAGCCTTACCTACTACGCCTTAATAGCGTTCGCGGCAGTTTTCCAACTGGAGTCGGTGCTCCCAATACTCGGTATAAACGCATCAATAACCCTGCCAGAGGAGGTAGGTATTGCGGTTGCGTTCTTTGCCGTCATCGTGCTAGTTAATATCCTGGGGACAAGGTATGGCATTAAGTTAATGACTGCATTGACACTGTTATCATTACTCGGTCTTCTAATGGCAATAATAATATTATTCATCACGCCAAGAGCCCAGGTTATTAGTGCGATATCTTCATTGCTGCCAAGTGGCTATACGTACTCGAAGGTAGCTCTTAGTTACACAGGGCCTTACTTCTCCATGGCGACAATCTTGATGTTACTACCCTTCTTTGCAATCTACGTTTACCCATGGCTTAATGCAGGACCTGCCATAGCCTCAGAGATAAGGGGTAAGAATGCGCTTCATTGGAATGTTCCACTTGGTTTCCTCATCACGTTGATGTTCTTAACCCTGGGCTTTGAGGCGATGTACTACTCCATGGGCTTTAGATTTACAACAGCTGCGTTATCAAATTATGACTTAAACGGCATCATTAATTTCTGGACTGTGGCTATGGTGGTTTCTGGTGATGTGATTGTTAGGTGGTTTGTTGGTTTGTCTTCGATTGCTTGGTATCTTGCTGTTTTGGCTTATGGTGCGATTGTTGTTGTTAGGTATTGGTTTGCCCTAGCCTTTGATAGGGTCTGGCCAGGTGTATTTGCCTACCTAAGTCCAAGGTTTGGAACACCAATATACGCACACCTAACAGACCTAGCCATAACGGCAGCACTAATAGCAGCGGCTGGTATACTATACCAAACATTCACGGCATTGTATGGCGCCGTTGTTGAGGCAATAATATACTACATGGTGGTTGGTATCGCCGCCACCATAATAGCCACACTGAGGTACTCGTCATTTAACATGGGTAATAGGGTCAGGGCATTGCTAGCATTATTTGGTGCCTTAATGGCCAGCGTCATGGCTTACCTGACCTATGAGTTTCTAGCCTACCCACAGATATGGGGAGGCAATTGGCTAGCCTACGGTGTGGAGTTGGGCGCGGTTATACTTGGGGTATTAACGTACCTAGTGTCTCGTTACATAAACCTAAGGAGGTATGGCATAGATATATCGGCAGTATATACGGAGATACCCCCTGAATAATTATGCGTTAATTACTATCTTTCTTCTATTTTGCTTAAATTACATTTTATCTATTCGATCTATTTCTACCGCCTCATTAGAAATAATGGAGATCGTTAAATTATCAATTATTAGATAATAGATAATACTTAAATATCGGATAAAAACAACAGCCCGTATGGCAAATAGCGCTGTTTGGCTAATCGTGGGCTTAATAGTGGGTTTGGTGGTTGGTTTTGCAATAGGTTATGTTACAGTTCCGCCTAAAGTCGTTACAAAGACGGTAACTAAATATGTCAATGTAACAGTGCCTACCGTATCTACGGCGCCCTTTGCTGTGGGTGCAGCTGGTACGTTGAAATTCGCCTTCGGCGAAATATTAAATGTCATGCAGAGCATGTACCCAAGCATAACCATAGCGCCACCATTGTTTAAGGGTAGTGGTGAGGTTGCCCACACAGAGGTTACAACGCAGCAATTCAGTGCCGTGGCTTCGGCGGACACAACAACGATACCCTCCGTATTATTCCCAAACTATACCAATTATGAAATTGCCTTCGGAGTTACACAGATGGTTATTATTGTGAACCTAAACACAACAGCTGGTCAGAAGGTGTATAGTCTCTGGAAGCAAGCCCAGTCATACCCACCACTCTCCGCCCAGTACAACGCGACTTGGCGTAAGATATGGAGTATAATAGCCCTAAACAGCAGCACAGTTGTTGGTGTCTCCAACCCATTCACAGACCCATCGGGTTACCAGGCACAGTGCGTAGCTAAGCTGGCTGGCCTTGCATTCTTCAACAATGCATCCTACCTATACGATGCCATATACACGAACCCGAGTAAGTACATGATGAGGAATACTGAGATTGACCTATTAACGTTAATGGCGGCGGGACAGGTTGACTTCATACTATCCGCGTACGAGAGTAATGCAATACCGCAGACTAGGGAGTATCACAACATGGTCTTTATAACGTTACCACCTATCATAAACCTCGGCGATTTAAGCTACGTTAATTACTACCACAAGGTTAGCGTAACCCGGACTGAGCACGGCGTTACAAAGACGTTCGCCTGCAACCCCGTGGTTTACACGATAACGATACCATTTCAGGCACCTAATAAGCAGGCAGCTGAGTATTTCCTACTCCTACTCTTCAGCCCAATAGGTCGGAAGATAATGGAGGAGAATGGCATCAAGCCAATAGTGCCGGGCATTGTTTACGGAAACTACAGCGCGGTGCCAAATGTAATTAAACCCTTTGTTGCACCATTGAGTCAATACCCACAGTATGCCTCAATATTCCCAAGCCAGGGTTAGGGAATGGCGCCCTAGCATGACCTCATTAAAATTAAAAAT
>JC3454_101347_pt1 | contig 10224 bp, 10 predicted proteins | sample YNP_Site_4_FD_21673 | JGI IMG/M metagenome (IMG submission 21673) | reverse complement strand
CAACCCAAGGGCGTACATCGTGGGCTTCAAGGCGGAGGTGCGGGGCGCCAGAGGAGGAGCTCATACGGAGGGCCAGGGCGCGGATGGAGGAGGGCGGCTGGGACCTCGTGCTGGCCCACGACGTGTCGGAGATGGGCTTCGGCACCCTCAAGGACAGATATATAGCGATATATAGCGACGGGAAGGTGGAGAGGCTGGGCCCTGCGCACAAGCGTGAGCTCGCGCGGGCCGTCCTGGACAGAGCCGTGCGGGCGCTTAGGCGATGAGGTACGTAGCGGTCGTCTGCCCCCGCTGCGGCATGGCCAGCGCCGCAAGGTCGGGCGCCAAGTCCCACGTATGTCCCTTCTGCGGGGCGAGGATAGACCTCGAGAGGGCCTCCGCCATAGCCTCGGGCTCGGCCGAGGAGGTCAGGAGGGCCGTGGCGCGCCACAACGAGTCCGCCAGGAGGCAGGCGGAGGCCCGGAGAGGGGGAGAGCGGGGGGAGGGTGAGCGGTCGGACGTGAATTAGCGGGCGCGCGTTAAAGCCGAGGGCGGGGCTGGAGGAAAATATGTAGCGGTCAGAGGGCCTCTATGAAGTCTGTGGGCTTCGGTATCTCTTCCTTCAGGCCCTTCCTCTTCCTTATCTGCTTCACTAGGTCGGCCAGCATGGCCTCGGGCACCGGCGACCATTTGGAGAACTGCATGGACCAGAACACCTTGCCCGCGGCGGCGGCGCGCAGCTCGTCGCTTATGGTGAAGGACTCGAGGACCGGCAGCTCTGCCCTTATCATGGCCATGTACTCCTCCTGGGTCATGTCCAGTATCTTGCCTCTATGCTTGTTGAGGACGGACGTTATGGCGCCTATGTAGTCTGGATGCACCTTTATGTCGAGTTTGAGCAGGGGCTCCAGGAGGGTGGGCCTGGCTGAGAGTATCGCGGCGAATATGGCGTTTTTCGTGGCCGGCATTATCTGGGCGGGGCCGCGGTGGGCGGGGTCCTCGTGCACGACGGCGTCCGTCAGCACCACCTTCAGCCCTCTTATGGGCTCCTGCGCCAGGGGGCCCGCCTCGGTGGTCCAGCGGAAGCCCTGCACTATGTAGTCCCTTATCTCGCGGAGGTACTGTATGCCGGAGGTCTTGTCGACCAGGACGTTGAAGTAGCGGTCGTCCACGGCCCATATGCCCCTCGCCTCGTCCGTATCCCAGCCCGCCTTCTCCCTCAGTATCTTGGCCCTGTCCCTCGGGTCCATGTCCTCGGTGATCTCCTTCGTGGCTATCAGCTCCACCGTGGTGTCGTCGAGAGGCTCCACGTAGAAGTAGAGGCGGTTGTGCTTGTTGGGGGACTTGCCCTCGAACACGTCCGACCTGGCCCTGACGGCCTCGCGGAACCTTATCAAGGGCTGGGACACCGTGAAGTCTATCTTGGCCCTCTCCTTGAGGAGCCATGCCACTATCTCCAGGTGGAGCGTGCCGACGCCCGACAGCAGTATCTGGCCCGTCTCCTGGTCTATCTTCACGTCTAGCGTCGGGTCCTCGATCACCTGCTCCTTTAGGGCCTCCACCAGCTTCGCCAGGTCGGCGGGGTTCTTGGGCTCCACGGCCACTGTGACCACGGGCTCCGATATGTACTTCATGCGCTCGAAGGGCGGGATCCCGCTGCGATCGGCCGCCACTATGGTGTCGCCGGCCCTGGCGTCGTCCGTGCCGAGGAGCGCCACTATGTTGCCGGCGGGCATATACGGCACCACTATGCGGGACGGGCCCATGTATATATACGTCTGTAGGACCTTCCTCTTGGACTTAGCCCCGATTATGTAGACCTCGTCGCCCTCCCTTATGGTGCCCGAGAAGACGCGGCCGGTGGTTATGAGGCCTGCGTGGGGGTCCACGTTGACCTTGCTGACCGCCATGACGGTGGGCCCGTTGGGGTCGGCCTCGAGGAGGGCCTTGCCGACGTCGCTGTTGAGGTCGCCCCTCCAGAGCCTGGGTATTCTGTACTTCTGGGCGACGTTCGGCGGAGGGACGTGCTCGATTATCATCGACAGGAGCGTCTTGTAGAGCGGGTAGTCTGCGGCGAGCTTGTCCACGTAGCCCTTCTCGTAGGCGTCCACTATGTTGCTGAACTTTAGGCCCGTCTTCTGCGCCATCGGTATCGTGATGCCCCACTTGTGGAGGGCGGAGCCGAGGGTGACCTGGCCCTTGCCCGGATCGACCTTCCACGCGTCTTTGAACTCGGGCGGGGCGAACATGTCTATAAGGGAGTTGAACTCCTTCACTATGGCCAATATCCTCTGCATTATCTCCTGCGGCGAGAGCCTCAGCTCCTTGATCAGGCGGTCTATCTTATTTATGAAGAGGACGGGCCTCACGTACTCCTCCAGGGCCTGCCTCACCACGGTCTCGGTCTGCGTCATGACGCCCTCCACCGCGTCCACCACCACGAGGCCTCCGTCCATGACCCTGAGGGACCGCGTGACGTGGCCCGTGAAGTCCACGTGGCCCGGCGTGTCGACGAAGTTTATGAGGTAGGGCTTGCCGCCGTACTCGAAGTACAGCGATATGTTGGCGGCCTTGATGGTCAATTGTCTCAACTGCTCTATCTCGACGTAGTCCATGGCCAACGCCTTCCCGGCCACCTTCGGCGAGAGGAGGCCGGCGCCCATCAGGAGCGAATCCGACGTCGTGGTCTTGCCGTGGTCCACATGCGCCAGAGTGCCCGCGTTTCGTATCTGGGCGGGATTCTTGGCTATGGCCAAGATCTCGTCCAGCTGCTTCTCGACTATCCTGACGACGCTGGACATGCGAGGCTGTGGAGCATCGATATAAAAAATTTAATCAATGCCGAGGGGACGCGGCGTCGGCGCGGCCCGGCCGGAGCGCGACGGCCCCGAATATAACGTAAGGAATTTATGATATCCTTGCTACGATCCTATATGTGCCTCACCCGGGGTCTGCTCGTGCGTTTCTACGGATCGTTGGATTTCTCGCTTAGATCCCTTCTCCACTTCAGGTCCCAGTCAGCCTTGGGCTATCCCTTCGACAAGGTACTTGTGGAGGAGCCTTGGAGGACCTACGAGACCCTCGTGAGGCTGGTGGGCAGACACAACGCCGAGGTGCTGCTGGGCATGTTGTACAGATGGCTGAACGAAAACGGATGCTCCATGGATCCGGAGACCTTGAGGAAGTACCTAACCACGAGGGAGGTGTGGGGCTAGCGGGGGCCTCCCGCCATTTTTAGGAACTTGTCGAAAACCCACGTCGTATCCCTCGGGCCCGGCCCCGCCTCGGGGTGGAACTGCGTCGTGAGGATGGGCAGATCGGGGTGGTACAGCCCCTCCACGGTGCCGTCGTCGGGCTGGACGGCCCACGGCCTGAGCCCGCTTCCGGCCGGATCGACGGCGTATCCGTGGTTGTGGGTAGTTATATACGTCCTGCCCGTGAAGTACAGGTCCTTGACCGGCTTGTTCGAGGCGCGGTGGCCGAATCTGAGCTTGTACAGCCGGGCCCCCAGCGCCTTGGACACCACCTGGTGGCCCAGGCATATGCCCATGACGGGGAGCCTCATCTCCACCGCGGCCTCGGCGCCCTCGGCCACCCTGTCGAGCAGATTGGGGTTCCCCGGGCCCGGGCCGAAGAGCACGGCGTCGCAGTCGAGCGCCAGCTCCCACCGCAGGCAGGGGACCCTCAGGACCTTGACGCCCCTCCCGACGAGCTCCCTCAATATGCTCCTCTTGACGCCGCAGTCCACGACCCCCACGCACATATCCCCGCCGCCCAGCTCCTCCGGCTCCCTCGGCGATACCATCAAGGCGTAGTTCACCTCGTCGTACCTCGGCGATTTCCTCAACCTGTCCAGCAGCTCGTCGGGGGGCTCCTGCCCCACTGCCCCCATCATGACCCCGTGCTCTCTGAGCTTCAGGACCAGCGCCCTCGTGTCGACGCCCTCTATGCCCGGCACCCCGGACGACTTGAGCCACTCGTCGAGGGACATGACGGCCTTGTAGTGGCTCGGCCTCGTCGCCTCGTACACCACCACGGCCTCGGCCTTGGGCCCGTCGGATTCGTACTGGTCCTCCGAGACTCCGTAGTTGCCGATAAGGGGATGCGTGAAGACCAGTATCTGCCCCTTGTAGCTCGGGTCGGTGATGGACTGGGGGTATCCGACGACGGAGGTCGTGAAGACGACCTCGCCGACGGCCGTTTTATCCGCGCCGAAGGCCCTGCCCTTTAGGACAGTCCCGTCCTCCAGGACGAGGTAGGCCCTGTGGTTCGCCCCTGCGACATCGCCCCCAAGGCATTTGACATATATAAGTTTTTCGCGTCGTTTTCAGTAATACGGACGGCGCATATTTATAGCCGGGCTCCCGGGCCCCCATGGCCCTCTACAGGAGGTGGATCGGGGGATCCAGCGACGTGGTCTCCGGCTACACCTCGAGCGTCCAGGACGACGCCGAGATAGCCGAGGAGGTCGTGGAGGTCATGCGGGCGCACGTGGCCCATCTGGCCGAGGCCGGCCTCATCCCGAGGGGCGACGGCGAGGCTCTGCTCAAGGCGTTGGGGGAAGTCCGCGTAGAGGACCTCCTGAGGCCCGGCTACGAGGACGTCCACGAGGCGCTGGAGGACTACCTCATCAAGAGGGTGGGGCCGGCCGGAGGCTGGGTGGGCCTCGGCAGGAGCAGAAACGACCACGTGGCGGCGGCCATAAGGCTCAGGCTTCTGCGCCGCATGGACGCCCTCTCGGCGGAGGTCGAGAGGCTCATGTGCGTCGCCGCGCGCCGCGCCGCCGAGTACGCCGACTGCGTCATGCCGTCCTTCACCCACTTCCAGCCCGCCCAGCCCATAACGTTCGGCCACTACCTCCTCGCCCTCCACGAGCTTCTGTCAGACTTCCTCTCGGCCCTCGCCGCGGTTAGGCCGGTCGTGGACAAGTCGCCGCTCGGCTCCGGCCCCTCCGGCGGCACGTCGGCCCCTCTAGACCGCGTGAGGCTGGCGCGGCTCGCCGGCTTCGGCGGCGTGGCGGAGAACACGCTGTACGCCTCCTCCAGCCGCTTCTTCGCGGGGCTTGCGGCGTCCGTCGTGGCGTCGGCCCTCGCCGAGCTCTCGAGGTTCGTCGACGACCTCGTGGCTTGGTCCAGCCCTCTGCTGGGCTACGTGGAGCCGCCGGCCGAACACGTGTCGACCAGCAGCATAATGCCGCACAAGAGGAACCCGGTGACGCTGGAGGTCCTGAGGGCCCGCATATCCGAGGCGCTTGCGGACGCGGAGGCCCTCCTGGCCGTCCAGGAGAAGATAGGCTACGGCTACAGCCTCGACCTACAGGAGGCGACCAGGCACCTCTGGCGCGTCTTCAAGACCGCCGAGGAGGGCGCATCGGTGCTGAGGAGCTTCCTGGAGGGCATGAGGTTCAACTGCGGCAAGGCCTATCAGGACGCCAGGAGGTACCCCACCACGTCTTCCGACGCCGCCGAGAGGCTGGCGCTCGGCGGAGTCCCCTTCAGGGAGGCCTACTTCAAGATCGCCGAGGCGGTGAAGGCGGGCTCCTCGGATCTGCCCGACCCCCGCGAAGCGGTCAAGAGGCCGGTCCTGGGCTCCCCCGACCCCGAGGGGGTTAGGAAATCGGCGATGGAGAAGCTCTCCGTCTGTCAACAATAAGCTTATAAAGGCCGGCTCCCCCGGAGGGCGATGTCGGGGAAATCGACTTCGTCTACGACCTGTTGAGGCTTGACGAGAGGCTGTTGATGGATGCGCTGAAGAGGCGCGGCGCCTCCGTGAGGCCCGTGGACGCCGAGGATTTGGCCGCGCCGGACGGGCTCGGCCTCGTGGGCTTGATAAGGGTCGCCGGCAGATCCAAGGTCCTCCCGCTGGCCCATACCTACGAGGCGGCGGGCGGCCTATCTATAAACTCCGCCCGGTCGCTATATATATCCCACGACAAGTATTTGACCTACTTGGCGCTTAGACGCGCAGGGGTCCCCACGCCGAGGACCGCGCTGGCCTTCGGCCTGGAGTCTGCGCTCAAGGCGGCGGAGGCCCTCGGCTACCCCGTGATAGTCAAGCCGCTCGACGGATCCTGGGGGAGGCTGGTCAGCCTGGCCAAGTCGCCGGACGATCTGGCCTCGATAGTTGCCCACAGGAGGCATCTGGAGCCCTCCATGCAGGAGTTCCTGGTGCAGGAATACGTGGAGAAGCCGGGGAGGGACATAAGGGTCACCGTCGTGGCCGGGAGGGCCGTCGCGGCCATATACAGATACTCGTCGTCCGACTGGCGCACCAACACGGCGAGGGGCGGCAAGGCGGAGCCCGTCAAGATAGATGGAGAGCTCGAGGAGATCTCGGCGAAGGCCGCCGAGGCCGTCGGCACCATGTACGCCGGAGTCGACGTGGTGGAGTCGAGGGACGGCTACAAGGTGCTCGAAATCAACGGCGTGCCTGAATTCAAAAACGTGCAGAGGGTGACGGGGGTAGACGTCGCGGGCGCCATAGCGGAGGCCGTCCTGGAGGCGGCGCGGCGCTAGGCCTGGCGTGTGCCCCTTCCCTCCGGGGCCCGCTGGCGGCTGACGGCGATAGGCGCGGCTAGAGCGTGTACCTGCGGCCGCTCGAGCCCACGGTCCTCTTGAACGCGCGCCATCTGCGGTGGTATTCGGCCAGCTTGTCGGGATCCACGGCGAAGAGGTCCCTTATGTCATCTATGTCCAGCAGTATCATGGCGACCCTGTCGAGGCCCCAGCCCCAGGCCAGGACCCTGCTCCTCTCAACGCCGAGGGGCCTCGTCACCTCGGGCCTGAAGATGCCGGCCCCGCCGAACTCTATCCAGCCCAGCCTCTGGTGCCTCGCGTAGACCTCCACCGAGGGGCTGGTGAAGGGGAAGTAGGCCGGCTTGAACTTCACCTCCTCCATGCCGAGGGCCCTCGCTATCTGCTCCAGCTGGCCGAGGAGGTGCTTGAAGGAGAGGCCCGGCCCGACGACTATTCCGTCGAGCTGGTGGAACTCCACGTTGTGCTTGGCGTCTATGTGCTCCGGCCTGAACACCCTGCCTACGGCGAAGACCTTGTAGGTCCCCTCGCCCCTCTCGGCCAGCGCCCTTATGGTCGTCGCCGTGGTCTGGCTCCTCAGCACCAGGCCGAGGGCCTTCTCGCGGCTCCACCGGTAGCCCCAGCCCGCCTCGTGCTCCCTCCCCACCCTCTCCATGAGCTCGGGGGGAGGCGGCTCCGGCGGCTCCCCGCTCCACTCCACGAAGAACGTGTCGTGGACCTCCCTGGCGGGGTGGTCCTGCGCTTGGAAGAGCGCGTCGAAATTCCAGAACTCGTACTCCAGGATAGGCCCCCTAACCTCCTCGAAGCCCAGCCCGACCATGACCTCCCGGACGTACTCCAGAAACTCCTGGAAGAAATGGGGGACGGGGGCCGGGGCCGGAGGCACCTCTATCGTGGCGTCTATGGGCTTGAGGACCGCCTCCCTCCAGGCGCCGGTCCTCAGGTCGTCCGACGTCAGCGCCGTCTTCATCTGGGCCACCCGCAGCGACGACAGATCGGCGGACGTCTCCACGTATATCTCGACCCTAGACGACCTCCTCACCAGCCTCCTCCTCTGGAACTCCTGGAGCGCCTCCCGCGGCGCCTCCCCGCCCGCGGCGAGGGCCTCGAGGAGCCTCTGCCTCTCCTCGACTGCCTTGAGCGCCCTCTCGAGGTCCTCCCTAGAGGCCTCGATCCTCCCGCCGCGCGGGCGGAGGCCGTATCTCGCCAGATTAGCCAGAACTATCCTCCCCTCCGGCGTGTCGGGCACCTCCACGACGCATACATCCCCGCACTTGGCGGACCTAAGGGCGGCCAGCTCCGGCAGCCCCTCCCTCGCGTATTTGGCGCCCTCCTCGGTGAGCTCGTAGACCTCGACCTCACGCCGCTCCACCTGGAGGAGCCCCCGGGCCCTTAGGGACTCCACGTACCTCATGAGGTCCTCGGGCCTCGTCCCCAGCCCGGCTGCGACCTCCCTGAGGCTCCTCCGCCTACTCGCCGACTTGAGTATCTCGTACTCCAGAGGCGAGACCAAGGCCACGGCTAAAATCCGCTCAGTTAATAAGAATTGGGGGCTAGCGCCCGGGCAAAACCTCTATCTCCTCCTCGCTTTCCACAACCTCCTCGGCCTGCCTGGCCGCGGGCTTCAAGGACTCCTTGTAGAGGAGCTCCCTGATGGCGGCCCTTATGGCCTCGCTTCTGTTTGGGTATATACCCTTCCTGACCAGTTCGTCCAGCTCCTCCAGCATTCGCTTCGGGACGTGAACAGAGATCAGCGACATCTTCTCCTGCCCCTTATTTCTAGGCATGACCTTATGGAACAGACCCGCTTAAATTGGTCTCTCAGATATTACGCGTGTATTCCGGCGGCTAGAGGGTGACGCTCCACCCTCCGCAACACGCCCAGCCTCTGCGGAAGCTCGAAGACCAGGGCGACTCTAAGCCACCTCGGAGCCGTGCCCCCCGTCCGCATACCTCCGTCAACGCTCATGCCCCAATGCGCTTGGCGGCGTTCTTGACGCCCTCGACTGTCGCGCCGGCCGCATTCGCCAGGCGCATCAGCATCCCGTGCTCCCTGCAGGCGGCGAGCCAAGGCGCCGCCGCGGCCAGGACCCAGGGGTTCCTGCCCGCGACAGCCCTCCTGTTTCCTGCCAGGATCTCAAGGGCCCTCATCACCACGGGAGCCGGCAGGTTGGCTCTCGCGGCCACGATCTTGACGTAGTCCTCAATGGGCGGCCTCCTGCCCCTAACGAGCTCATCGAGCCTCCAGGCGGCCCTTTTGACGGCCGACTTGTCGGCCTTACTGCACTTGAGGAAGTCGCTCAACGGCCGGGGTTCGCCTAAATCCCTGGAGGCGAGCCACAGGGCCGCGAGGTACGGCCCCGGCGGAGAGGCCCTCCAGGTCGTGCACATGCCTCCTCACGAGGGCCATCGCCGCCTCCGCCGCGCGGTGCGGCGCGCCTGCGCACTCCCTGACCCGGCTTATCTCGGCGCCTATCGCCGCGAGCCGCCTCTCCTTCCCGTGTAGGGTGTCCCTGTTGAAGCCGGCGAGGGCGAGCCACCGGGTGCCGTGCTCCGCCTTCACGCCGATCTCGGTCTTGTTCACGAGCCTCAGGGGTGCCGCGCGGATGCGCGCCAGCTGGGACGCGTCGTAGGCGCGCCACTCGGGGCCTGTGTCCGCCACGCTGTCCACCACGAGGCCGCACTGCGTACACACCACCTCCCCCCTCTGCCAGTCTACGGCGAGGGGCCCTCCGCACGAGGGGCAACCCGCCCGCTCCATGGCCCCAAGAAAGCCCTCCTTTAAAAGTTTTTCGCAAAATCGCTATAATTATAAGCAATAATAATATATTGATATAAAGATCGCCGGAAGTACGCGGTTTAATACGGCGAATTTCTTGACTAACAAAAAATGTCAGTCTCTCGAATTAGCGGGGTTTAAGGCGCCGGAGATCTTGATTTTACAAATTTTATAGAGGCCGCAGGGCGCGCGTGGGGGCGGGCCAGCCCGGCCGGATCGCCGGCTTTCGGACGGGGCCCAGCCAGCGCCGCGGACCCATGGAGGGGGGCGCGCCTCGACGCCGGAGGCCGCGGGCCCGGGCGCGCCGCCGCGGTGCGGATCGCGCGGGGACGCCGCGCCCCGCGCTATATACAGTATATATTGGCCCCCGAGCTCCGGGGCCTGGATATATAGGTCGGCGCGCGCCGGCAAAACTGGTCTTTATTACAGTTCGTCCGCAGGTCAGATATAATCCGTTAGTCCCCTCCCTGGGGGACTCGCCGAGTTGGGACGGAAGGCTTTTTAGGCGGGATGGCGGCGGGGGCATGGGGCCATGGCCTGTAGGCCGGAGGCGGATCCCTCAATACTGATCCACCGCGACCCCAGGGCCTGGGAGGAGCTTCTGGGCTGGGGGTGCGTGGAGGCGATCATGCGCAGGGTGGGCTTGCTCGGCGTTAGGGATCTCTACTCCCTTGTGGACCTCTTCTTCGAGCATCCGCAGAGCTCGCCCGACCTCCTCCTCGGCGTCAGGTTCGAGGGGGAGTACGGAGAGGAGTGGAGGGCATACGTGGAGAGGCGCAGGCTGGGCCTCGGCGCCAGGATGAGGTTCCCCCGGGTGGACGTGGGCGTCAGGCTGGACGGCGTGAGGGTCAGGCTCTCCCCCGCCGCCCTCCTGCTCCCCTTCGACAGATACAGGGAGAGGTGGCGTAGGGATGCGCACACCCTGTACAGGGC
>JC3454_102928_pt1 | contig 10496 bp, 13 predicted proteins | sample YNP_Site_4_FD_21673 | JGI IMG/M metagenome (IMG submission 21673) | reverse complement strand
AGGTAGTACCTAAAGACGTCCTTTGGTAACGTTCCGTTTCTCAACCTCTCAACAAACTCATGCCTAACATACCTATCCCATAAATCATCTACCAATTCCCTAAGCCTATTGTGAGTGTCCATTACTATTAACCCATACCCAGGGTCTTTTAAGTGTTGGTTCGGCAACTCATTAATTCATTAATGACGTGGAGGGAGTTCTTCTCAACAATCCTCCTCCTAACATACCTAACGGGCTTACCACTCCTCCTATCCACACCCTCAAGCTCAACCCTAACCCTAGCTAGGCACGTACCCAACGACTCCCAAGTCAGCCTAGGACCCCCGAGGACCCTAATCACATCCGCAATATTGGGAGTGCCGCCGAGCGGTATTAAGCCACTCCTCTGTGCCTTCTCAACGTGGTAGTTGTTGAAGCCAACCCTAACCCTATAAAGCAAGTATCTAGCCACATCACCACAAGTATCCCTAAGTGGTATAACCCTAGCATCGAAATAAAGAACCCTACCTAATGAGGTACTAACGAGAGCCGATGCGAGACCTGCCATTGAACTAATAAGTTTATATTCACGACCGTTGTAGGGAATGTAATTAAGCAGAAACAGGTTTATCTCATCACTAATCACAAGGGCATAGTCACCGGCAAAGGTCCTCATCAATTCCTTGGCGGCGTTGATTAAGGCCCTATGAACACGCTCATCCCTAGGCCAGGTAAAGCCAGTGAGGGCTTTACCGAAACCAGCCCCATCAAGCCTAACAACGAGGGGTGGCTTAAGTATTGATGTAACAACCCTAGAATCAAAGTCCCCCTCCAACTCCACAGGGTTAACGCTAAGGATAATATCTAACGCATTGCCTATGTTTTCGCCCCCATTGTACAGCATCACGTACCACACCCATGACCAATTAATGAAGCGCACTAATTAATTATTGCCTCAACATACCCATGCGCCTTAGCACAGCGCATTTATAAACACCAATGGCTCCATTGAATTAGGTGATGTGGAGGGGACGGACCCGATGGGTGAGGACAGAAGCCCTGCGCGCTGAGCATTCTCATTGTGCCAAGTCTAACCATTCCTGGTTTATTGGTATGGTCATGATTTAGGGTAAGGAATAATAAGTTCGTAAATTCACATTATACAAGCCCTATGGAGCTGACAAAGCCCTGGAGTGACGTGAGGAAGTACCAGGAGGATAGGTTTAGGGAAGCCATGTATGAGGCGGAGCTTGCCGAGAGGTTCCTAAATAATGGTTTGCTCAGGAATGCCGCAGGTAAGGCGTATCAAGCCCTTAAGTCCTACGTTGCTGGTTTAGCTGTAGATTACAGGGACCTACTCTCCAGGTATTTTCCAGGTAAGAGGAGGATTTCGCAGTCTAAGGTTGTTGAGAGGGTTGATTGGATCATAGCTGTAATGCCGTCAAGCAGGTTGAGGGAGGTGGTCTCGATTATCGGCGATAAGGAGCTTAGGCTAGTTACCGAGATAGCCCTGAACCTACACCAATTTCAATACAATGGGTTTGATAGGGATTCAGAGGTGTCTCCCTATTCCAGGGAGGAATTCGTTAGGAGGGATATAGAGTTCATCGTTAATTTCATAAGGAGTAAGCTAGGACGTACCGCATGATTTCAGTCCTAAATATCTATTCTCGTTATTGTGCTGAGGACGGCCTTACCAACCCTCTCGATTATCGGCAATAATTCCTCCGTGGTTAGGAACCTGCCCTCCCTACCCTCGGTCAGGTTGTTACTGACCACGAGTACGGCGCCCGTCCTCACACCCCTGAGCAGGCCTAGTAGAAACAGTATTGCGGTCTCCATCTCAACGCCCAGTATCCCTCTCGAACCCATCACATTCGCCAGGTCTTCCTCGGCGTAGAATGCATCGCTGCTATAAACTGGTCCGATCCAAACCCTAACCCCAGCATCCCTTAAGCCCTGTACTAACGCGGTTAGTGTGTCGTAGTTTGGTACGGCTGGGTAGTTGACGGCGGAACCGAGGTACTGCATGTATATACCTCCAGAGTTGTACGCTGACCCCGTGGGTACTATCACATCGCCAATGCCTATCTCCCTCCTTAATGCTCCCGTTGTGCCGAGCCTTATTATTAGCTTGGCGCCGAGCTTAATCAATTCCTCAATAACAATGGCTGCCGATGGTGCACCAACGCCGTGCGTGGCTACGGTGACTCTAACGCCTCCATATGTGCCTGTGTACGTTATGAACCCCCTATTTTCATTAACAACCTTTGCGTCAGTTAATAAGCCGGATAATTGCCTAGCCCTAGCAGGATCACCAACAATGACCACCCTCTCCGCCACATCACCCTCGCCAGCCCTTATGTGTATGGGCATTAACATCACCTAAGCATGTCCATTATAGGTGTCGGGCCAAAATCCCCAAGATCCACCTCAGCCTCACCACCTGGGTACGGTATTAACCTAAGACCCAAGGACCTACGCTTAATGTTGACTATAGCGTGTAGGTCACGTATTACCCCCTGCACAAGCTCCAATTGATTTGCCCTTATTGGCACCATATCGACACCAGCAACACACGCCATTGTGTATTTAACCAATTTTGAAAACGTCACTAAACCCTCCCTAGCCCTTCCCTTTAACGCCTCATCCTCGGCCAGGGGTAGCATTACCTCGTTAAAGCCCGTGACCTTGAAGCCACTCGATGACTCCCAAATCGCCCTATTAAGATCATAAACCGCATCTAATGTGCCAGGCTCGCCAAACCTTATTCCATAAAGTTTCTCGATTGTTTGGACCACGGAGTCCCAACCCCATGGTGATAATGACACGTCAATGCCCAGGTAATCCACACCGAGCCCCTCGGCAATCCATTTACCAACATCCTCAGCCCTCCTAAACACATTACTCATAGCCCCTCTTACGTTATCTCTGCTTGTTGTTATATCGTTAGTGTAGAGTATTGATAGGGCTATGCCATGCTTATTACCAAGGTTTATTGAGTCGGGGTAGTAGGGCGTTAATATTGGATAACCAATGAGCGCCGCAACTCGTCTTGAGGCCATCCAGGAACCTGAGTCAATGAGTTTCCTTAGCACATCAATGAATAATGACGTACTATAACCACTCAATTCCTTAAAATTACCAACCCAAATGCTCATGTAACTGCCCGACTTCAGGAATGCGCCCACAAGTCTATCGGTATCGACCTTGAAATCCAGCGGTATGTTCAGCGATGAATGTATGTAACCAAGACCATTACTAACCTCATTAATTAGCATAGCCAATTCCTCATAATTCCACGTGGATTCCATGAATGGTAACGTGACCCTCCAAGTCCTAACCTCAATACCGTAATCTCCACGAACTTTATTTATGAGCTCCCTAAGCCTAACAAGCTCATCCCTAAGCTCGTCTAGATTGACCCTGCCATTCTCCACCGGGTAGAACAGGGTTACGGCTCTGATGATCATACAATTAATTGATCGGTTGCGGGTAATTAAGTATTGTTCCTGATTAGTAGTAATACGTTAGGTAATGCACGTGTTCATTTATAAATGAGCCCCTGGAGTATGCTTGGCACGCATTTTTTAGTGGGCATTGGTCACACCTTGGCTTATCAACAATGCAGATTGTTCTACCAAGTCTCCATAGGTAATCGTCCAGTGCTATAGGGTCCAGCTTACCAATCCTCACAACCGCATCCCAAGCATCCCTAACGATCAACCTCAACCTGGCATCCAAATCCTTATCCACATGTACGCCCTGCTTTATTAAATCGAGAACCCAATCCTCAAGCCTAACAATACCAAGCCTGTACGCAATCCTGGTCAGGTGATTATCAATGGGTAGCTTGATGTCGTACGCCTTAACCCTGAGTAGACCGCGTGAAGCCAGGAACTTTATGAGTAGGTACGCCTTCTTCCTAACCGGGTCCTCGTACGCGATCATTGATGATAGTCGATCTATTAATTCGTCAGTCTCGGACACGTCGAATAACCTGAGGGTTGTGCCATAGTGCCTAACAACCTTCATACCAACATCCCTAAGCAGGTACGCCCTAACCCCATAATCCCACACAGGTCCATAATCACCAACCAACCAATCCCTAACCGTGATTGGATCCAGCTTGCTCAAACGCGTTGGGCTAAAGAATGACCTATCCCTATTGAAGACCTCCATACCCAACCTCCACAATAGGTCGGATCCCGTGAATGCCTCATTACCTATGTCCTTACTAAAGACGTAATTACCAAGGTGGGTCCTGTGGTCTATGGCTACCATCGCCAGGAAGTAATTATACACAGACTCCATATCGGCATTCCTTGGTGGGAAAAACCTGGTATCAAATACATCAGCCCTACTGAGGTTTAGGGAACTCAATGTCCTAGCCACTGTCGCAATCCTATCAATGCTTAGGGATGCCGGGATTCTAGCCACGGTCAATAGTTATTGCAACTACCTAAATTAACTTTGGTTAGTAGTACTTACGAAAGCCGAGTTGTGGGGCTACCTCACGGAAGCACCTCCTACATAGGTATAGCCCATACTTCCTAATGACAGCCTCGTGAGTACCACACCTCTGGCACCTAATCACGGCCCTGCCATATTTACGCTCCTTTGGTGGCTTTATCTTCGCCATCTACGTCACGTGTAAGCAAGCCAATTTAAAAACATAACTACTCACGAACACGGGATAAACGCCTAAAAATGGGTGCCTAAATGTTCATGCGTGGGTAGGGTAGTCCTAAGTACGGTAGAACTACCGGAGGGCGCACGTGAGGTTTTGAGGCAATTAGGTACTGAACTATACGAATTACCCAGGATGGGTGAGGGCGATTTGATGAATGTATTGCCTAAGGTTGAGGTTCTCATGTGTTGGTGCGGTAAGGATTTCGACATAACCAGGTGGGTTGGCTCAATGCCTAATCTCAGGGTAATACAGACATTCTCGGCTGGTGTGGATCATCTACCATTCCAAGCCATACCAGGTAACATCAAGATCTACAGCAATGCCGGAGCCTATTCAGAACCTGTGGCTGAGCACGCCTGGGCATTGATACTGGCGCTCGCCAAGGGTCTCCATAAGCCAACACTCATTGCCAAGGAATACCTTAGTAATGAAATCACAAGCCCAAGGAGTGTGATTGGGTCAACACTGCTCGTACTTGGTACTGGTGGTATTGGGCGTGAGATTGCGAGGATTGGCAAGGAGGGTTTCAGGACCTATAACATCGGCATTAATAGGGGTGGTAGACCTGTTGATTATTTTGATGAGGTTCATAGGACGGATGAATTAAGGAGTGTCATACAGAGGGCTGACATAATAGCCATTGCGCTACCCCTGAATAAGTATACGAGAGGTTTAATTGGCGCTGGCGAATTAAGGCTAGTAAAGCGAGGCGCCATAGTGGTGAATGTCGGTCGCGGCGACGTGATTAGGGAGAAGGAGCTATACGAAGTACTTAAGGAGAGGCCTGACATTAGGTTTGGCACTGACGTGTGGTGGGTGCATGATGGGCGTGAGGAGATACCACCAAGTGTACCATTAACCGCACTGCCTAATTTCCTAGGAACACCACACATAGCTGGCGGCGCCCAGAGGGATATTGCAGAGAGGGCTATAATGAGGGCTGTGGAGAATGTTGCCAGGTACCTAAGGGGTGAGGTTCCAATAAACGAGGTTAATAGGGACGATTACCTATAGCTGTGGGTAAGCCAACGCGATGGGTTTAATAGCGGCGCATGGGCAGCAATCAATGGTTAGGTTGAGTAGGGAGGATATCGAGAAGTCATTACCCACCGGTTGGAGGGTTGAGGGTAATTATCTGGTTAGGGGTTTGGAATTCGAGACGTTCATGGATTGCATAGCTTTTATAAACGAACTCGCCAGGTTGGCCGAGTCGGAGGAGCATCACCCAGACATGCTAATAGTTTGGAAGCACCTAACCTTAAGGTTAACGACGCATGATGAGGGTGGGATAACGGAGCTCGACATTAAAATGGCGAACCTAATAAATGGGTTGATCGAGAAATGGAAGGATAGGCTGGCCTAGGCTACTCCTCAATCCATTCCTCATAATTGACGACACCAAGGTAGTCATAGAGGATGCCCCTCCTAACGGCTTCCTCGTACAATCGCCAAATTCTCCTGGTGGAGACGAGACCAATGTAGAAGCCCTCCCTCTCAAGCTCGGCCTTGACCTTGTCTGGGAAGTCTATTGGCCTTATGAATGGTTCCTTCGAGAGTACATTCATTATGGCATTGATTATATCGCTATTGTGCGGATACGGCTTCTTTCTACGCTTACCCCTCCTCGTCATCGGGTAACTGCCTAAGTCGATGGTATATAACCTTACCTAATCGCGCCCTACGTACTGTCTTGTTCATAGTTACTAAGTAGGAACGCCCTAGTTATTTCCTTACCCAGATACATTGCATGCGCATATGTCGTAAAGAAATTGCTGTTCTTAAGATACTCGTATGCCTCATTAATTGATTTAAAGAATAACTTGGCATGTAAATCGTGGGTCACCGGTAACCTATGCTCCAGAACCACGCCATCCCCCTCACGGGTAATCACGAAGTTACCCCTTGGATCCTCAACAAACTCCCTAAATATGGCGATATTCCTCCTAACGAACTCCCCAGCCCTGTCGAGGTCACTATGCCTTATCCATGCTGAGAAGGGCATGAGCCCTATATAGCCAACGCTATACCATGCATTGAATTCCCTATTCAACTTATCAACAACGTACCTAGCCAGTGACCACCACCTATACAGGTTTCTGCACCAATCATTGAGGACATCAACAGACCTTAAGTACACAAATTGGTTGTAGTAATCACCACTCATCACACCCTGAACAACATAATCATCACCAAACACAACGGCATTTAATGAATGCGGATTTCCCATCAACTCGCTAAGCACCCTATCTCCAATAGCCTTATTAGATTCCTTGAATGCGTGTAGTCCATTCTCATTCAATCTCCTGAAGGGATGAGGCCTACCCACGGAATCTATAATCACCAATGGCATCAGGAACTCCCTAACACCCAACCCATCAATATTGACCTTATCAAATCCGAAATTAAACACTAAATCCACAATCTTAACCCACGACCTATAAGTATCCCTCTCGTAAATAAACGCACCAGCCAAAGGATACGGCCAATTCCTAATCTCCTCCTCAACAACCTCCACATTAAAAACCGGCCTGCTTGGTGGTTCTGGTTTGTAATTCTCACGTATGGCTTTAGTGATTTCTTCGAACCTGCCCGACTTATAGGCCTCCCTAAGGTCCACAAGCCTAATGCTCGACCTAAGTGTTTCAAGTATTTCATGGCTTATTAACGGTCTCAGTAAATAACCATCCCTAAAGAACCTAACAACCTGATCCCCAACACCATTAATGTCAACACCAACCATAACTAGGGTGTTTATTCTATTCATACGAGCCAGCGTGCTAAGCATGTAATTAATGCCAACCACGGTGTATAGGTTACCAATGACACCAACTATGTTCAACGCATCACCTAATAACCTCTTAATCTGATCAACACTGCTCCAAAGCGTCACCACGGCTATGTTGGACTCCCCATTAATGACTTCATAATTTAACTTCACAACAAGAGCCAAGCACCTAACTATTTATTCCCTATTACCTTACCTAAAATACCGAATTACCTAGAGCATCACTATGAACATGGGTATCATCAATAATACGGAGACTACGAACATGACTACCCAAACCTTAACACTGTTCCTAAAGATCCTAAACCCATCAACCATTATGCCGGGTAGCGCAAGTGGTAGCATATTGAAGAAGCCAAGCCATGCATTCGTGGCGTAAATAATCGATGCATAACTTGAGAATGGAGCAGGCAACAACAGTGAGAGTGGTAGGAAAATTACGGCAAAGACTATGTTGGTGGCAGGTCCTGCCAGCGCGATCTTAAGCTCATCATCACGCATTGGGTAACCCCAAACCTTTGGGCCAATGACCGTAGCGCCTGGAGCAGCTATTATGAAGAACCTCGTCAATGCCGTGACAAGGGCCAGCAATAATCCAACGAACCAAGCCCTAAAGTAGGCTATGTAACCCAACCTCCTGGCAACCTCCCTATGCATTAACTCGTGACCGAGGAATCCCGTGAGAACCGCAATGAATGTGGCAACTAAACCACCAATATTAAATAAGGTATTAAACAGAAGCGCGAAGGCTATGGTCATGGCCACTAACGCAATGACTATATCCCTAAGCTCATGCCTATACGGCCTAAATGGCACGCTGTAGTAACCACCACCCCAGTAATTACGCCTCATTGAAACCAAGTCAGTGAAATAAATTATTAAATGTTACACTCACCTCAAGTAAAGTTCCCTCAATAGTCTCGTAAAGACAAAGGGTCCTTCGTAAGCGAACGCCGTAACCACACCCACAAGATCGGCACCAATCCTTAATAACTCAAGGACTTGCTCTCCATGGAAAACACCACCAATGCCAATGACCGGCCCCCTGAAACCCCAAACCCTGACCTTACGTATTAAAGCCCTAACTAACTTGTATACTGGGTATCCGCTCAATCCTCCATAACCAACCGATACGCGCTGCTCCCTAATGGGTAGTGTATTCGCTATTGTCAATCCATAACCATGACTATCAGCTCTTTCCGTAATCCACCTATAAAAATCAATGCTTGCGCCAAGGGGTATCTTCACAAACAATGGCTTATTAAAACCCTCAATAGCCCTTAACAGCTTGCCTAGATAACCGATATCGCTAAGCCAGGAACCGCGGTATGTCGGACTACTGATGTTTATCTCAACAGCATCAATGCCAAATCCCTTAAGCCTATCAAGCATTACTACGAACTCCTCTATGGAGAAACCCGCGAGACTAATTATAGTACGAACCCTAAACCTCCTCGATAAATCAACCACCTTATTTAATCGACTGACGAGGTCGCTAAATCCCCTGGATGGAAGTCCCATGGCATTAACCATGGCTCTCAAACCTGGATACTTAACCATGCGAGGTTTTGGGTTTCCAATCCTCGGTCTCAGGGTTACCGAGCCTATCGTTATGAAACCAGCATTACACCTGACTAGGCCATTTATTAACAGCCCATCCTTATCGATACCAGCCCCAAGGCCTATGGGGTTCCTAAACTTGATACCATAAACCTCGGTTGGGAACTCTGTGTCAATACGCGGTGCTCCGGTAATACCTGACCTAATTATGGCGTGTGACACGCTGTAGGTTAGCTCTGGCGGTAAATGATTTAGGTAATTAATGAACTTAGGCAACACGCGTCTTCACCAAGTAATTAATGACCTCCTCATACAGACCCCTACTTATGGCGCCAGCATTTAACAGTATGTTTAGTATTGATGTGATGCTCAATAACGCGACTGCATCAACCCCCTCCCTCCTAATAACCTCCAAACCACCCTGCTCCCTATCAACAAATGCAGCAGCCGCGACTACCGAGCCTCCTTGCCCTCTAAGGATCCTTATTGCCCTAACTATGGAACCTCCTGTTGTTATCACATCGTCTATAACGATTATTTTGACCCCAGGCTTTAGATCGCCCTCAACAAGTCTCGATGTTCCATGCTCCTTAGTCTCCTTCTTAACGTACACCAAGCCCTTACCCAACTCGTAGGCTACCATGGATGCCCAGGGAATACCGGCTGTTTCTATGCCAGCTATTAAGTCCACGTCACGATTATTGAGCAGGTTAACCATGGCGTTGACCAACTGTTTATAGATGCTTGGGTGTGAAATGGCTACCCTGAGGTCTATGTATATGGGGCTCTCAAGACCACTAGTTAGTCTGAACTTCCCGAACTTTATGGCACCAACCTCATAGAGGCTTAGCACTAATTCTGGGATGTTCATGCGCAATCACGTGATACCCAGTGATTTCTCGATATCGCCTAGGTCGTGTATTGTACCGCAGTAGTCACACACGAGTTTTAGGGGCTCCCTGGACACCACCCTAAACCTGCTCTTGATAGGCTCCCTCTGCTGGTTCGTTATGCACCTTGGATTCTTACACTTTATCAAACCCTCAATAACGTCTGGCACAACTACCTTGAACTTACTCACTACTTCGTAATCCCTAATTATGTTGACGGTCGCGGTTGGGGCAACGAGGGCTACCAGGTTCAGTTCATCCTTAGTTAGTTCCCTGCCCTCAACCTTAACGATATCCTTAATACCCAATTTACCACTCTCCACATTCATTACGAGAGCCACCCTGAACCCCTCACGCCCCGTTATACCAAGCATCCTAAGCACCAGCAGCGCCCTACCCGCGGGTATGTGGTCAATAACCACGCCGCTCCTTATCTTACTAATTATCAACTCCTTCTTACTACTCATGGTCACCACCCAGATAAGCTTCACGAGAGCCATCCTAAGCGGCACGCCAGACCTGCTTGTTTAAAGTACCTGGCGTGGTGCGTTGATCACCGCGAAATCCACCTCATCACCCTGGGCATGGA
>JC3454_100392_pt1 | contig 10822 bp, 10 predicted proteins | sample YNP_Site_4_FD_21673 | JGI IMG/M metagenome (IMG submission 21673) | reverse complement strand
CAACAACTTGGACTGCTCCTCGAGAGCCTTGAACGTTCTCTCGAAGCCCTCCCTCACGTAGCTGGCCAGCAGCTTCACGGCGTCTGCCACCTCCTTTACCTCCTCAGACCTAGCCCTCAGCACAGCTCTGGTCACAACCTCCTCCAGTCGTTGCCAGTCCAGCTCCATGCCCACGACGCATTAGCGCGACCTACATATAAGCTTTTAATGGAAGCCCCCAGGCCGCGCCTTGAGCATCCCCAGCCTCTCTGAGCCGCATGGGGGCATGTGCGCCCGCAGGCGCAGGGCGGGCGCGGCGGAGCCGTTCAAGGCGCGAACTTCGGCGTCGTTGCGGCGTCCATCTCAGTCGGCCATCCCGCCGCAGATCCAGCGCCGCACACTCCGAGGATTTAGCGTTTACGTCGTTCCTCCGCGCCGCCGAGGCGTGCGGCGGCAGGCGCATCGCAACGGCTCGACGCCGTCGTAACTCCGCCGCTGGCTCCGTGGTCTCCGCCGAGCGGGGCCTCCGCCATAAGGATTTAAACCTATGGTTGGAACGTGGGGGACCTCCTGATCCAGATAAACTTGGCCAAGGAGGAGGTCGGATCTGCGAGGTCTCTGCTGGACAGGTTGGGGATAAGCTACAGCCTAGTCGAGTCGGGGGACAGGGTCAGCCTGATCATAGCGGGGCGGCACGCGATGGCCTTCGCCGCGGCATACGCGGCGATTGTGGACAAGCTGGAGGGAGAGGCGCTCGAGCTGGTGTACCTAGCCGGGGAGCTGATCGTGGAGGACCTCGGGAAGTACGCCGTGTTCAGGGCGCCGACGCCGAGGGAGGCCAGGGAGGCCGTCGAGCACATCTCGTTCCTGGCGAGGGCCGAGGCCAGAGGCCGTGTGGTCAAGGCGGGCGGGGAGTTCGTCACGCGGCTCCTAGACGTCTCCCTCAACTTCAGGCAGATGAGGAGGGGGCTGGCCCGAGAGGTGAAGAGCTTCGTGGGGCAGATCTACGACCCCCGGAGAAAGGCCATCCACGTGCCGCTACGCCTATATCGGCGCTATGTGGAGCTCTACATCCCCCGCGCGGCGGGGACGCGGGTCGACGTGCCCGGCGGCTGGCTCCAGCTCGTCATCGGCAACGGCGTCATATCGGGATGGGACGTCATGCCGCCCGACTTCATGGAGCCGTTGGAGATGCGCCGCCTCGGCTCCTATACGGCGGATATAGAGGGCGCTGAGGCCGAGGTGGATCTCTACGCCCTGGGCGAGTACTGGAAGGTCGCCGTAGTCAAGGGCGTAGGTGCCGCAACCCTCCTCGACTACCTAGACATAGAGGGGAATATCCCCGAACAAGACGGCAAGCTCTACCTCTCCCGGTGGGCAACGGCCGAGCTCCTCAGGCGAGGCGTCCTCAGAAAAAATGGATAGCGCCCAACGGCCCTCCGCGGAGCCGGAGAGGATCGCGGCCTTCCGCTGTCGACACGCCGTCTGCGGCGATCCCCACGGCCGCGGGCAGAGCCTCCCTGCCCTTGGCGGCGCTGGTCCTCGTCACGGCCGCCGCCCCGGTCAACGGGCTCGCCGGCGAAGACGCCGCTGCGGACTTGGCCGTCGCACCTAGCCTCAGACCTCACACACATAATCGAAGGTCATGAGGTTCGAAATAAGGCGAATATCTCCAGCCTTCTAACTTCACCACACGGCCTAGCCCGAGGCGCTCCAACTCCTCGTTTAGCTTGGCCAGGAAGACTGGGGCAGGGCTACAGGAGCTCATCAACTACGTAGGTCCCTCCCATCAGCTGCCCTATACCTCTTGTGGGGCTCCAGGCTCCTAAGCGTGAAGGCGTCCCGCGTAATCCAAACCACGTTCTGCCCGCTCCGCGCAACCATAATTATTATCTTTTCCACTCTATCCTCGGCTACCTCCTTCGGAAACCTACGAATCCCCACGTTCCTTCCCGCACGGGGCTTTATATGTACTCATCTCGACACGGTCGAGTTCGGCCTCTCTGGGCCTCGTCTTTCTGCAACCCGGCGGAGGCTGTAGACGCCTTGGCTTCCCTCCGTATTTTAAACGTAGGTGGGAGCCACCTCAGTGCGCGGCTTGCGGGATCTTGTTGAGGAGGTACCGGATCTGTAGAGGGATTGAGAAAAACAAGATACAAAAAAGTGACAAGTAGCGTGGAGATGCTTCTCAGCCAGAAAAGGGGGTTAGTCTCTGCGGTCAGAACCCTCGGTGATGTGCACGTTAATGGGCGAGCGATGATCGGCGACGGACTGAATATTTTTAAGTTCTAAATATAGAACTGCCGTGGAAATCGCCGTTGGGAAAAGGATCGTGGAGCTCAGAAAGAAGAGGAGTCTCACCTTGTCGCAACTAGCAAAATTGGTGGGCATCTCCAAATCGGCGTTATGGGCCATCGAGCAGGGGAGGGTAAGTCCCACCATCTCCACCCTGTGGAAAATCGCCAACGCCTTGGGCGTCACATTTGGGGAGCTTGTAGAACAGAGTCTGTCCATTGCCGAAGACGGCGTCGAAGTTCGTTTAATAGAACGAAGAAATGATAGGGAGGTGTACCTCATGCGGCTGGGGGCTGGGGCAGTGCGCTACGCCGACCCGCATGAAAACTCGCCACTTGAGGTGGTTCACGTAATCGAGGGTGCTATGATCGTCGGGCCTCTCGATGCGCCAAAGTACATCTGGGAGGGGGAGACGGCTAGGTTCTACGGCGGGGAGCCTCACTTCTACATGGCAGTCGGCGGCGGCGCGGTTGCCATCGTGGCGATGTTTTACCACTCGCAGAGAAGGTCTGTCAAGAGGTGCTACCTCAACGCAACGCCGACGGCTCCGGAGGGGGTTAGGGACTTGCTTGAGCCAGACGTGGACAACGAGGTCCTCGCCTACGCAATCTCAGTGGTAAACAAGAGACAGCTCCCGGAGAGGTATTTGGATCTACTTCTCTTCGACGTTCTTTCCGCCGAATACAACACGTTGACTGGCAGGCCGACGTTGCCTAAGGCGGTCGTACACGCAAGAAGCATGAGCCCGTCACAAGTTTCAAGGACAACGTCGTTTGAACAGAACTTCGACGTGCATGAATACTTGGTCTACGAGTCTCTTCATCCCGGCTACGCCGAACAGGCCGTATATGTCGCGTATGAGCTCTACAAGCGCGGAGCCACGGAGATAGTCAGCGTGGCGTGTGGACCCGCCTATCACGAGAGGATGCTGGCCGAGCTTCTGCCCGGCTTGAAAATATCCTGTGTAGAATCCTCGTCATTTTTCAGAAAGTTGAGCCCGGTTCAGGTGCTAGACGACGTGCCTGCTGGCGCCTCCGCTGTGGTTTCGTTCGGTGCATCTCACCATATCGAGAATTTCCCTGAATGGATGTCGTCGAAGCTGAAAAGCGGCGGTTTGCTTATTGTGTCTGACGAATTTATAGCAGACTATAACAGCGAGCAGGAAAGGCGGAGAAATGTGATAACGCATCATCTGCGCTATCTTCTGGACATCCCGCTGGAGAGACATCACGTGGAGCTCCTATCTGCATATCACGCCGCCAGAGAAGGAAGTATAAGACCGGCCTTGGACATCCTGGCGAAGACGTACCACGATATATCCAAAGGGCTTAGGGAGGGCGGAGATGACGTAGAGAGGGCTTTTCTTCACTTCTACCGGCTTGAGCTGACGTCGCTTCTGCTGGGGGTGGCGTATATAGAGGAGAGGAGGACGTCGGTGGAGAAGTTCGTAGGCGCGGCGTCTGCGCTTGGCTTGAAGCTAGTGGCGCAGTATAGGGTATATCCCACGGGAAGGGAGTCGGGCACTTACGTGTTGGTTTTTCGCAGGTTGTGACATGAGGAGTCAAGTCGTAGTCGGCATATTTGAGATGTTGGCGGTGACGGCTATTTGGGGTAGCGTGCCCGTAATATTCAAGCTTTCTGGACTTCCTTCGCCTGTGTTTGTCTTCTTCAGGGTGGCAATTACTGCCGTCTTGCTGGCCGCAACTCTACGCCGCTTCGCGTGTGGCGGCTTAACTGCGGTTTTGTCTGGCGTCTTCCTTGCGCTTAACTGGATCTTCCTCTTCTACGCCACAGCCCTCATGCCGGTGTCCACCGCCGTTATGATCTACTATGCAGGCCCTATAATGGCCAGCGTCTACATGCACTTCCTTGGCGAGAAAATGCAGAGGCCAAAGTTGCTAGCCCTGTTGATCTCGTTCACGGGCGTAGCCCTGCTAGTGGGGTTCGCCGGCTACGTTACGCCTCTGGGCGTCTTATTCGCAGTGTTGAGCGCCACGTTTTACGCGGCGCTTATAGTCGCCAGCAAGCTCTCCGCAATCCGTATGGCGCCTATCCACCTGGTCCTATGCCAGACGTCTGTGGCGACGTTTTTCACAGCGCCTTTCTTGGCGTTATACAAGTTTGAGGCGACTCCCTCCGCCTTAGTTGCTGTGTTTATAGCCGCTACAGTAAACACCTTGTTGGCGTTGTTTCTGTGGTATGACGCGTTGCGCCGAATCACGGTGCAGCTGGCGTCCGCGCTCAGCTATCTGGACCCAGTTTATGCGTCGATATTTGCCTTCTTGTTTCTGGGTCAGACGCCATCGCAGTGGACCGCCGTCGGCGGAGCTCTGGTGATTTTAGGAGGCATAATGTCGATCTACGCGGAAACCCGGGCAGATAAGCCTGGGATCAAGGCCGTCTTCTGGAGGACGTCCACGTCTACCTCTTCCAACATCCTCACGTCTACGACGCCGTCAGGCCCTCTTTCCATAAAGTAGACGTGAATCCCCATGTCTAGCTCGCGCACCAGTTGCTTGATGATGTTTATGAGTTCTATGCTGTGGGTTGTGATAAAGAGCTGGAGGTTCTGCCTCTTCGCTATCTTCAGGGCGAAGCTCATAAACGCCTTAAGCCCAGCCGGGTGTTGATGCGCCTCCGGGTCCTCCATAAGCACCGCTGTGTCTTTTACCAACGCAAGGGGGGATGCGTACATCACAGCCGCCCTGGCGCCGTCTCCTAACGCGTCGATCTCCACTGTGGTGTTCTTCAGCTTAAGAGCCAGCACGTACTCACCCCCCACAGGCTTGTAGGTAATGTCGTGCACATCTACTTCGTACTCTTCCCTCAGCATCTCAACAATTAACGTGTCAAGTCTCCTGTCGAGGAGCTGAGGCCAAATCCTCTGCTCCAGATCGCGCGGCGTAAGCCTACTGTCCAGCAGAAGGACGCCCTCTAGGAACTCCAGCTCTTGGCGTAACTCATCTTCTACCCTTTTCTGAAGCTCAGAAAAGGGCAATGGAGGCGTTGACTTGGTGACTGGGCTCCAGAACGAGTCCGGCCTCTGGTAATAAATGACGTTGGAGCCTTGCGCCACCACCAGCCACAGGGCAGGTCCATCGGCGGGAGGCGCATGTGGAGGCTGGGGCTGACTATACATAAGTCTGAACTCCATCTTTTTTTCGCCGAAGTTTAAGGCTATTTGGATTTCTTCGTTTATGTATTTATTAAACCATAACATGTCTTTATATTTCGAGTAGATCTCCCATCCATATCTTGCATCAACATGACCCCGCCTCCTTGTCACGACGTGTAAAAGTTTGGAAACACCTTTTATGATGTCTAAGGGCCTTGCCCAGGCCGAGGCCATGTAGATCGCCTCCAGCAAGGTGGATTTACCTGCGCCATTGCGTCCAATGAAGATGTTCACATGGGTAAGATTGTTCACTACGCATCTCTTCACCCCTCTCAAGTTCTCAACATAGATCGAAGTGATCACAGCACTTGTCACATCCGTTTATATATGGATTCGCGTTAGGTCGTGGGGAGGGATGAGGTGGAGATATTGAGAGAGCGGGCGCACATGTTTCTGGAGGCGGCTAGGGACGATTTGAGGGCGGGCAGGGTCGACTTGGCGGCGTTTCACGCCAAGCAGGCGTGTCAGCTGGCGCTTCAATACGTGCTGGCGTCCCAGACGGGATACTACCCACATACGCATTCCCTGAGGCGGCTCTTCGACGAGGCTGGGGCCGTCAGGCCCGAGCTCTGGCAACTCCGCGAGAGGTATATGCTCGACTTCGAGATCATGGAGGACGCCTACCTGGGCGCCCGGTATCTGCCGAGACGGTACAGCAGAGAGGTGGCGGAGCGGCTGGTCAAAGTGGCCGAGGAGCTCGTGTCGCTATGTACGTAGAGCGGGGGCTCAGGTGGAGGCGGATCCTCGAGGGGTGGAGGCAGTACGTGGAGCGGCTGTGCGCCAAGGCGCGGGAGCTGCTGGGGGAGGCCAGGGTGGTTGTGTTCGGCAGCGTGGCCAGGGGGGACTGGGCCGCCGACAGCGACATAGACGTGCTCGTGATCTCGCCCAACGCGCCCGAGGACCCTTGGGAGAGGGCCAGGGTTGCGGCGGCCCTCAGGGAGGCGGCCGGGGAGGCGGCGCCGTTGCTGGAGCTCCATGTGGTCAAGCCGGAGCAGTATCTGGGCTGGTACAGGCGGTTCATAGACGCCGAGGTCGAGGTGTGCTGACGCCGCATGGGGCTAGGCCCTCTTGAGCCTCAGGGCGTTCAGCGTGACCGTGATGCTGCTTAGGGACATGGCCAGCCCCGCGAGCTCCGGCTTGAGGCTGAGGGCGGGGTAGAACAGCCCGGCGGCGATCGGTATCAAGGCGATGTTGTAGGCGAAGGCCCAGAGGAGGTTGAACTGGCGTTGGCCTCGACGCGCCGAGAGATCTGGAGGAGCTCCGCCACCTTGGAGAGGTCCCCCCGGGCCACCACCACGTCGCCGGCCTCCTTGGCCACCTCCGTGCCGTTGCTGACCGCGATTCCCACGTCGGCCGCGGCGAGCGCGGGCGCGTCGTTGACGCCGTCTCCCACGAATATCACGCCCCCCTCCTCCCTCAGCCTCCTCACGATCTCGGCCTTCCTCTCGGGCTCCGCTCCGCCGAAGCATCTGGAGATGCCCAGCTTGGCGGCCACGGCGGCCACGGCCCGCTCGTTGTCGCCGGACGCCACCACGGGCTCCAGACCCATCGACCTGAGCCGCTGGACGGCCGACGCTGCGTCGGGCCTCAGCTCGTCGCCCAGGGCCGCCAGCCCTCTGACCTTGCCGTCCACCGCCACGTAGACCGCGGAGAGCCCCTCGGACCTAAGCCCCTCGGCGAGCTCCCTCATCCCCTGGGGCACCTCGGCGCCCAGGGCCTCCATCAGCCTCTCGTTGCCGACCCCGACCGACCTGCCGCCGACAGTGGCGTAGACGCCCATCCCCGGGAAGGAGTCGTACGACTCGGGCGGCTGGACGGCCAGGCCCAGCTCCGAGGCGTAGTCGACCAGCGCCCGGGCGAGGGGGTGCGTGGACTTGGACTCGGCCGAGGCGGCGTAGGCCAGCGTCTCGACGTCGCCCACGTATTTCACCACGCGGGGGACCCCTTGGTCAGCGTGCCCGTCTTGTCGAAAACGGCGAACCGCGCCCTCAGGGCCTTCTCGAACGCCTCCGGGTTCTTCACGAGGAGGCCCTTCTCGGCGGCTCTGCCGACGCCCACGACGACGGCGAGAGGCGTCGCGAGGCCGAGGGCGCAGGGACACGCCACGACTAGGACCGACGCCGCGAAGAGCAGGGCCTGACCGGGCGGCGCTCCCCGCAGGGCCCACGCCGCGAATGTGGCCGCAGCCGCGGCCATGACGGCCCACGTGAAGACGCCGGCGACGCGGTCGGCCAGCCTCTGTATGGGAAGCCTCGCGTTCTGGGCCTGCCTGACCAGCCGCACCACCTCAGCGAGGTAGGTATGCGCCCCCGATCTGGTCGCCCTCACCAGGAGGCGTCCCCGCACCAGCAGAGTGCCGGCGAGCGCCAGATCGCCCGGCTTCTTCTCGGCGGGCATCGGCTCGCCGGTGAAGGCCGACTCGTCGGCGTACCCCATCCCCTCCTCCACGTAGCCGTCCACAGGTATCCTCTCCCCCTCCCTGACCTCCACGAGCTGGCCCGGCTCCACCTGGGCCGAGTCCACCTCGGTGAAGCCTTCGCCGGTCTTCACGCGGGCCCTGGGAGGCGCCATCTGCGCCAGCTTCCTCACGGCGTCGCCCGTCTTGAGCTTCATCCTGCTCTCCATGTACCTCCCGGCAAGGACGAAGGTTATCACGGCCGCAGACGCCTCGAAGAAGGCGTGGCCTCCCGTCAGAGCGGCGTATGCGCTGTAGGTGAAGGTGGAGAGGGTGCCCAGCGCCACCAAGGTGTCCATGTTGGCGGTCCCGTTCCTGAAGGCCCGGTAGGCGCCGGAGAGGAACCTCCAGCCTGAGTAGAACTGGACGGCGGAGGCCAGGAGGAGCTGGGCGAGGGGAGGCACGGCTGGGAACATCATGGAGGCCATGAGGACGGCCGTGATGGGCACGGCTGGGAGGAGCCTGGAGGCGAGGTCCCTGGCGTCCCTCTCGGCGGCCTTCCTATCCACGTCGACGTCCACCTCGGACCGCGAGGCCTCGCCCGCCTTGAACCCGGCCCTCGCCAGAGCCTCGGCGACGTCCCGCGGGCCGACCTCCAGCGGGTTGTACTCCACATATAGCAACGACGTGGCCGGGCTGAAGGAAGCCCTGAAGACGCCCCAGAGCCGCGCCGCCCGCTCCACGGCCGCCGCGTCCTCCGGCCGCGCCCCGGGCACCGAGATGTAGACGGCCTCCCTGTACACGTCGTATCCAACCCGCCTGACCGCCTTCAGGAGCTCCCCGTAGTCCAGCTCGGGCGAGGCCACCAGCCTCGCCTCGTTGCTCGCCAGGGACGCCTCAGCCCACCTGACCCCCCTAACGGACAGCAAGGCCCTCTGCACAGTCAACGAGCAGGTGGCGCAGTGCATCCCCAAGATCTTCAACACGGTCTCGCGCCCCTCTACCTTAACACCGACCCTGATATCCATCAGCGATGCGGCATGCCCTGGGGGCCGTGCTGAAGATAGTATTCAGGTCTCCTCTCGAACTCCTCCTTACACATGGAGGAGCAGAAGTAGTAGACCTTGCCCCTATAGAGCGTCTTGTACTTAGCCTTGGCCGGATCCACCTCCATACCGCAGACCGGATCGACCGCCACGTCAATATCGCGAGCTGAGGTTTATATAAGTACGGCCGATTGTCCCGGCCGGAATCTGCCGCAGACGCGCAGGCGTTTCTAGGCCCCAGGGCGCCCGGCCGGAGGCGTGGGCGATCTATAACGGCGTCGAGGCAGGCCATATCGGGCGGCAGACGCTGCTCGGCGAAATCGGGCATCGAGGCGACAGAGCGCCTAGACGGCGGCGGGCGGCAGGCCTATTGAGCATCCGCATTGACTTTCGCCGAGGGAACGGCGGAAACCGCGGCATAGAGAGCTTGTTGAGCGGCGGAGTAGGCAGACCGCCCGGAAGAGGGCGTAATGGAGGAGATGTCCGGGCATGTGTAGGAGCTGAGGAGTAGATTTACAGATTAATCTCAATCCTGTCTATGTAGTCGTTTTTATATTTTATTTATATAGAAACTAAATTTAATTTTATTAATTATCTAATTAGAAATTTTTATATAAGAAATATGGCGGCCATGCCACCAATGGAATATCACGGCCCCGTTGTAGCCGCTTACGTTGATCATCCGCATGTCGCCATCTGGCGTGGTGAAGTGGACGGTGTAGTAACCGGGAAATGTGTATGTCCTCTATTTCTGAGCCTGGGAAGTGCGCATCAAGCCACTTATTTGCTATCGCTAGCGCTGTGACGTTATCTATATAATAGGCTGGCCTAGCCACATCATCGACTGCGGCTCTGGATGGATGGCCCCGTTTGGAACACCAGCAGCTCTCGAAGCGGCTTTCCGTTACTTCCACTTCATGAGGCCTTACCGATCAGATATTTATTAACAGGTCTGGCGGCTTGAGTCTTAAAGCGGCGCCGGTACGTCTCCATTGCGCGCATGTCCTCCGCAGGCGCTACGCCGCCTCTTCCGGCCTCTTTTTAAACTCTTTATATGTAGTTACGCCCAGCAAGAGCCAGGTCGTCCTCACGCCGCCGCTGGCCCTCTCCCCTGGATCGTCTCCATATCCTACGGAGGACATCCGGCGGCGGTCCATAGACCTTCTCGCGTGGCATCAGAGGCGACAGGGCTCAGGAGGATTGCGCGGCCGCCGGACACCTGAGGTATTTGGGCGCTGTGGGGGCCCACTAGCCGGAGTCCTTCGAGGGGCTTGTCAAGGCCGCGGCCCCGTATCTCCCTCGTCTTCGCCATATCTGCCGGATCCATGGATATGCTCTGTTGTGCTTAAAAAGCGTAGACGGGGTGAAATACATGGAGAGGGAAGAGGCCATAGTGTTCAGGCTCAAGTTCAAAAGATACTTGGACGCCATCGAGTTCCTCAAGCGCGTGGCGGAGGCCGCCGAGCGGCTGAACCACCATCCCGACGTGGAGCTCCGGTACGTCAACTTGACCCTGAGGCTGACCACCCACGACGCGGGGAATAAGGTCACCGAGAGGGACCTCCAGCTGGCCGGGGAGATCCAGAAGGCTGTGGAGGAGTTCAGAGACAAGCTGGCGCAGTAGCTCCGGCTCCGCGACCTCGCGCCTCCGCCCAGCGCCGCGCACTCCATCCCGCCGACGGTGCGCGCCTCTGAGGCTGAGCACCCCGCCCCAACCGACCTCGGGAGGCCCCTCAAGCGGCCCAGATGCGCTCCCATCGGCTGCCCTAGGCCGCGGCGCTGGCCACTTGCAACTTCCCCTTCCCGTCGAAAAGCTCCTCCGGCCTCTCGGCCGGTCTGCCCATAAACTACAGTAATTCTGAGCTGTGAAGATGGCTAGGTTGAACGTGTGGGGTCGGCGCTGGCCAGCACGATGTAGCCGGAGATGTGAAC
>JC3454_105347_pt1 | contig 10966 bp, 8 predicted proteins | sample YNP_Site_4_FD_21673 | JGI IMG/M metagenome (IMG submission 21673) | reverse complement strand
CGTGGGCTACATAGCTGAGGACGGGGCCTCGTCGTCCTGACAGGGTCAAGGACGTATAAAGAGCGGCGGCGAGTGGATCCCATCAAGCATCCTCGAGGCCGCCATATCGGAGCTCCCGTGGGTCTCGCTCGTCGCAGTCATCGGCGTTAAGAACGAGAAGTGGGGCGAGAGGCCAATAGCAGTCATAAAGCCCTCGAGGCCAATATCGCCCCAGGAGGCGAAGCAGGAGGTCATAGGGCACCTGATGGAGCTGGTGAGGCAGGGGAAGATAAGCAAGTTCTGGGTCCCCGATGACGTTGTAATAGTCAACGACATGCCGCTGACAGGAACGGGCAAGGTCGACAAGAAGGTATTAAGGTCGACCATCACAGGGAGTTAATAACGTGGGCCCTGGAAGCGATAAAAGCCGCCAAAGACCTTAGGAGTGAGGTGACCTAGTTGCCCCTCAACGGCCTTGAGGGCGTGTCCTACGCCTACGGCCTGAACCACTACGAGGTCGACAGGCCCCTCAGGGACTTAATGGCGGTGTACACCAAGCTCAGGAACGACCTCTCCCCGCTGGGCAAGTACGTCGGCACCGAGGTCTACGAGGTGGCCTACAGGGTCGACGCCGAGAGCCTCCCGAGGCTTGTTAACTGGGGAGTTAACGGGGAGAGGGCCGACTACGTGTGGCTTGACCCTCACGAGAGGCAGGTGGTCAGGGACCTAATGCTCAGGTACGGCGTCAACAGGTACCCCTTCCAGGGGGGCACGTGGCACGACCACTACGCTGGCATATACCTCATAGGCGACCCAGGCGTATCATGCATACTCACCATAACCGTGCAAACCGCTTACGCCCTCCACAAGTACGCGGAGGGCGAGCTCAGGGAGGAGTACAGGAGGCTCGCAGGCATAGAGGAGCCCCTTCGCCTCGGCGCCACCTGGTTCACGGAGGTCCAGGGAGGGAGCGACCTGGGGGCCAACACGACAACAGCTAGGAGGGCCGAGGGGAGGAGGTACCTTCTCACGGGCTACAAGTACTTCGCCAGCGGGGCTGGCATAGCTGACTTAGCCCTGGTCACGGCTAGGCCTGAGGGCGCGAGGGGAGGGGCCAAGGGGCTCGCCCTGTTCGCGGTGCCCAGGCTGAACTCGAAGGGAGGCCTTAACTACTACATAAGGAGGCTGAAGCTGAAGAGCGGCACCAACGCCGTCCCCACGGGCGAGGTCGAGCTGGTTGACTCCGAGGCTGAACTGGTAGGGAGGGAGGAGGAGGGCATATACTACACCATGGAGGACCTCATGGTCTCAAGGCTGGCCAACTCGGTGGGGGCCGTCGGCACAGCCAGGAAGGCCTACCTTGAGGCCCTCGGCTTCGCGAGGGAGAGGAGGGCGTTCGGCAGGAGGCTCATAGAGCACCCGCTCATGAGAAGGGACCTGCTCGACATGGAGGTCAGCATAGAGGGCGCCCTGGCCCTAACCTTCAAGGCAGTTGACGAGTTCCAGAGGTCCCTTGAGGCCAGGCCGCCCTCCTACACTAGGGGCTACCACTATGCCAGGTTCCTGACGCACATAGCCAAGAACCTGACGGCCGAGGCGGCGGCGAGGGTCACGCAGCTGGCCATGGAGGCGTTCGGCGGCATAGGGTTCCTCACCGAGTTCCCTGTCGAGAGGTGGCACAGGGAGGCCCTCATAACGCCCATATGGGAGGGCACGAGCAACATACAGGCCCTCGACATGCTTGAGGCCATGGTCAAGAAGGGGGCCCATGAGGTCTACCTTGAGGACATGAGCTCCCTTATCAAGGAGGCCCACGACGCTGACTTCGCGAGGAGAGAGCTGGAGAGGGCGAAGGAGCTTATGAGCTGGTTCTCCTCGCTGTCCCCGGGCGAGGCGGAGTTCAACTCCAAGGAGTTCCTGAGGCTCCTCGGCCACATGACCGCGGCAATAATGCTTGAGGTCCTCGCCTCGAGGACCGGGGACGCGCTCTACGACACCATCGCCAAGCAGTACCACAGGCTGTACGTTGAGAGGAAGGAGCTGGAGATGGTGGGCAACGCCGACGAGATAATTTCAGTTCACGGAGGCGCCTAGCTGAGGAAGGGAGGCTGCCCGGCCAGAGCGTATGGAAATAACACCTGTATAATAAGGACGCGCTTTGTTCAGCTGGCCCCATAACATAGTGGCACCCGTAAAGGGGGTAACCCCGAGGCCTCGGGGAGCCCTCGCCCTTCACGTCAGTCCCTTCGGACACCTCTACGCTGTGAGGGGATGGACTTCAAGTCCTCCATCTCATTGATAGCGGAGGGCAAGAAGACGATGGTCTAATATGTGGTCTGCCTAGGCCCTCGCGGCCGCCAGGAGACCCTTCACCAGCTCACGGCAGTAGGCCTCCGGGGACACCTCGTTGTAGTCCCACCACATCACGTAGCAGAGGAGCGAGCCGAAGAAGGCCCTCCTCAGGGGCTGAGGTATTTTCCTCCCTATCATGGCCTCGACCCTCTCGAAGAGCCTGTCCATGGTGGTGAGGCAGAGCTCCCTGAGCCGCCTGCCCACCACGCTATACTGGTCCTTCTTCGCCATGGTCATGATAAGCAGGGACCTGAGCTCCTTAGACCTGTACTTGTTGAGGAAGGCCATCCCCACATCGCAAAGCAGGTCCTCAGGGTTGTTGTACTCCTTCCTGAGGACCCTCTCGACCTCGCTGAAGGGCAGGGAGGCGAGGGCCACTCGCTCCACCAGGGCGTCCTTCCTCCTGAAGTACATGAATATGGTCCCCTTGCTCACCCCGCTCTCCGCCGCTATCTCGTCGACGCTCGCCGCGTCGTAGCCCTTCTCGGCGAAGACCCTCATGGCGGCTTCAAGTATCCTCTTCTCCGTGTCCCTGGGCGTCCTCGGCCACCCAGCCTGAAGTTGGCCACAGGGCCTAATAAAGGCACTGACCGGTCAGACTGACCGACTGGTTGGACTGACTGACCGGTCGGTAAGTTTATATACTCTGGCCGCACCAGCGCAGGCGGTGAGTGAGAGTGGGTCGTGAGGTTGGGTCACCGGCCCAGTCCCAGGGGCTGAGGAAGCTGGGGCTGGACTTCGGCCTGATAAGCGGGGCCGAGTGGCTCATAATAGTCGCGGCGTTCCTGGGCAGGTTCCTGCTGCAGTTCTACCAGACCACCATACAGGAGATAGGCGCTGCCTTCGGCATGGACCCATTTGAGGTGGGAGTAGGGTTCGCGCTGTTCACGCTGGCGTTTGCAGCGTCAGCGTTCCTGATGCACAGGCTCAGGCCCAGCCAGCTCAGGACGGCCGAGGTGATAGCCCTTGTGGCCCTGGGCTCAACCATGCCGCTCTACGCGATAATAAGGGGCGTGGGGCCCGCGTACGCCCTCATGACAGTTGACGGCTTCATCACCGGGGTCGTGATGGACTCCTTCATGACAATGGCGGGGATGGCATCACTTGAGCCCGACAGGAGGCAGATAGAGCAGGCGGCGTTCTCCTTCTGGGTAGCGCTGGCCCTTATAGTGGCGCCGTTCACGACGGGGCTGCTGCTCGGGCTGGGCATAATCAGGCTGTTCACAGTATTTGCCATACTGGCCTTCGCGGCTGTGCCGTTTGTGCTGGCCCTCAGGGGCAGGTACGCCCTCAAGTACATGGAGAGGAAGGGCGAGGAGAGGGGGTCCATATCATCGCTCTTCAGGAACAGGCAGTTCAACTGGGCCTTCGTGGCGGCGCTGGGCTACACGATACCCTTCTTCGCCCTGATGTCGTTCGCCGCGATTTATGGGTCGAGCATAGGCTTCTCCCCCACCACGGTCTTCTACCTGCTGGCAGTCATGTTCGTGGGTGACGTGGCCACTAGGCTCTACGTAAGGCTGAGGTCCCCCATACAGGACAAGTACCCGTACTTCGTGGCCGCGCTTGCCTTCGCTGCGGCGGCCGGCCTGTTCCTGTACCTCAGCTACTACGTGCACGCGCTCTACTACCTGGCTTTCGCGCTGGCTGGCATACCTGATGGAATAGTGTGGCCCCTTGGCCTCCAGGTCGCCAACACAGCCTTCAAGTCCGGCCAGATAGCCTCAGCCACGTCGTTCTTCAGCTCAGCCATGATGATAATGTCGGCCATAATGCCCGCCGTCGGGCTGCTGGCCTCTGACGGAGGGTTTGGGTTCGCTGGCGCGTTCCTGATGCTCGAGGTGGTCACCGTCGCCTTCCTCCTGGCAGAGCTGCCGCTGAGGCCACAGCGCGAGCCAAGCAAAGCCGTAAAGCCGGCGTGAGGGCCTTCCGCCCTAATACCTGAGTTTTTTGTTGAGGGGCAGGGAAAAGGTCAGCTCCGCCGCGGGCCTGGCACAGGCGGTGGCCATCATAGTCACTTTGACTTTTTCGGTGAGGGCAAGTAACAACGTGCTGCAGACCACCGTCCCGCTCCTCGCGAAGTTCGACCTGACGTACACGCAGCTCGAGGTCGGCCTGCTCGCGGCCACCATGTCCGCCTCCGCCCTCGTGGCCGCGCTCGTTAACAGCAGGTGAGCGTCACAGCCCGCAGGCGCCTCTTCATCATGTTCAGCGCACTCTACGCGCTCAGCCTCTTCACTTTCACCTCCTCAAACAGGGTGTCTGTCCTGGCCTACGTCTCGCTGGCGGGGGTCAGCTATGGGTTCATCTTACCTAACATAATGACGGCTGCCCAGCTCTTCCCTGACCAGAGGCTCAGGGAGAGGGTCATAGCGGCCTACACGCTCGCGCTGGCCATCAGCCTGATAGCGGGCCCTGCCCTGGAGTCCCTGGCCCTGGCGCACTTCCCCCTGAGGCTGTCTTTCCTCTTCTTCGCGCCGCTCGGCATAATTGTGGCGGCGCTTTCCCCCTTGTGAGGTTCCCGAGGGAGCCTGGTAAACGCAGGGAGGACGGGGAAAGGGTCCCTCTGTGTGGTCAAGGGTGGGCTTCAGGGTCGGAATTTACACGTTCCTCGTGTACAGCGCGCCGACGGCCGTGCTGCTCACCTTTGGCGGGATATTCGCCAGGGAGGCGTTCCACGCGCCCTACTGGCTCATAACGCTGATATTCGCTGCCTTCTTCACCGCGTCGTTCCTGACGAGGGTCCTCCTGCTGGTCAGGCCCATAGGCAGGCTGATCCCTTACGTGATCACGATGATGTCGATCTCGCTGGTCGGGCTGGCGCTTGTAGCAATCAGCAGGAGCCTGCTGCTCTATGTGGTCGCATTCTCTGTGCTGGGCGTACCTCATGGGCTGGGCATGCCGCTGGCCATGATCTCCATAAGCCGCTCCTTCCCTGAGGAGGAGAGGAACAGGGCGAACAGCTACTTCACGTCAACAATGATGGCCATGCAGATAGCCATGCCGCTCGTCGGGGGCCTTGCCCTTAGGTACACAGGGTTCAGGGCCCTGATGCTCTACACGACACCGGCGGTGCTCTTCCTCCTCCTGCTCACGCTCTGGGAGCGCGCGAAGCTAGGCCCAGCCCCTGAGGCGGTGGGCCCGAGATCGCCTCCTGTGGGCCCAGCATGAAGGGAGGCTTGAAATAGTGGGCAACGCCGATGAGATAATTTCAGTTCATGGAGGCGCCTGACCTGTCTGCGGTGATGTCTTGTAGGCCGCCTCAGGCCGGCCGCCTGTGGCTAACTGACGCTAAGCCCTATGACAGGGGCTTGACGGTGCCTGGGCGCTCTGCGAACGGGACGGCCTCGTAGGCCGCTGTGAGGATGCGCATGTGGCGCCCTTCTGCGGCCCTTGGCGCCTTGGTTGGGGACACCGTTGGCTCCCCTGGAGGTCAATGTTGTAATTATATATAATTACAAGGTAATTATGTGATTATTAGATAATTATTAGATAACATATATTAATTTACTGCCATGACGGCCCCAAGGGGTTTACACTGTGGCCGAGGACCTGGGCGTCAGGACTGACAGGGAGCTGAGGAGGGCGCTAGACAGAAGGCGCCTCCTCTTCCTGTCAATGGGCGAGGCCATAGGGGCCAGCTGGCTCTTCGCCCCCCTCTACGCGGCCTCGTACGCCGGCGGCGCTGCCCTGCTTACGTGGCTAATAGCGGGCGCCTTCGTCCTGCTCATAGCCTTCGCCAACGCCGAGATAGCCTCGGCAATACCGAGGTCAGGGGGCCTGGTGAGGTACCCCCACTACGCCTTCGGCGGCCTCGTCGGCTTCATCACGGCGTGGGCCTACCTGCTCTCCAAGGTCGCCGTGCCCCCTACCGGGGCCCTCACAGCCACGCGCTACCTCTCCTTCTTCTTCCCGCAGCTTTACAACGCTGCTACCGGCAAGCTCACGCCCCTGGGCTACCTCGTGGCCTACCTGTTCCTGGCGCTCTTCGTCTACGTCAACTACGTGGGCGTTGCCGTCGTGGGCGAGGCCGTCTACTGGATCGGCTGGCTGAAGCTCGCGATACTCACGCTTACGGCCATAATTATGATAGCCCTCGCCTTCGTCCCCTCCAACTTCACGGCCGGAGGGGGCTTCGTGCCCACGGGCGGCACCGCCCCATACACGGGCTGGGCTGCCGTACTCTACGCCCTGCCCTCCGCTGGGGTCGTGTTCGCCTACCTGGGCTTCAGGCAGGCCATAGAGTACGGGGGTGAGGGCAAGGACCCGAGCAGGGACGTGCCCTTCGCCGTTATCACGGCCATACTGATAGCCATGTCCATGTACGTCCTGCTCCAGGTGGCCTTCATAGGGGCCATACACTGGAACGTCATAGGAGTTAACGAGGGCGCCTGGTCCGCCCTGAGGACGTCCATCTCGAAGGCGCCCCTGCTCCAGCTCTTCGAGTCCCTTAAGTACGTAGTCCCGGGCATGGCTGCCTTCATAATTACGTGGCTTGCCGTCATAATGGTCGGCGCGGTCCTCTCGCAGGCCGGCGCCGGCTTCGTGTCGACGGGCGGCGCGGCGAGGGCCCTCTACGGCATGGCCGCCAACGGCTACCTGCCGGGGCGGTTCCTCGAGCTGAGTGATACGAGGGTGCCTAAGTGGTCGCTCCTCATGATGTTCTCAGTTGGCGCCCTCTACCTGCTGCCCTTCCCCACGTGGCAGTCCATAGTGGCCTTCTCGACGGCCGCCAGGGTGCTCTCCTACGTGGTGGTCGGGGGCGTCACGGCGCACGCGCTGAGGCGGGTGGCCCCTGACCTCAACAGGCCCTTCAGGCTAAGCGCCGTGTCGGCGCTGGCCCCAGCGGCCACGGCGGCCGCCTCACTGATAGTCTACTGGTCAGGCTTCCGCGTGGTCTCAGAGCTCTCCATCGTCGTCCTCGCCGGGCTGCCCATCTACTTCGGCTACTACGCCCACAGGAGGCTTAAGGCGGGCCTGGGGCCCTCGCTCCTGGCCGGCCTGGGCGAGGCGGCAGCGGCCTCCCTGACCTTCGCGTACCTCTACGCTGCCACGGGGGGCCTCAGCAGGCCTGACGACACGGCCCTCTGGGCCTACGTCGCCGTGGCCGCCGCCACGACCTACGGCAGCGTGGCCATTGCTTACGGGCTGGGCGCGGAACCCCTGAGGACAGAGCTCAGGGCGGGCCTGTGGCTGCCGGCCTACATCATAGTGATAACGACGCTCTCCTACTACGGGGTGTTCGGGCCGCGCGGCCTCATACCGTTCCCGTGGGACACCGTGATAGCGGTAGCCGTGACGCTTGCCTTCCACTACTGGGCGGTCCTCAGCGCCTTCAGGACTAAGGCAATAGACCAGGCGCTGGGAAAGGCCTAGGCCCGCTGTCAGGTCGGGGCCTGCGGTGTCCAAAGGGCGGAGGGTCAGGGCCGTGCAAGGTGGAGGGCTAGGCATAGTTGAGGCCCTGGACCGCCAGTTGATGCCATAAGGTGACCTCAGCGTTAAGCTTAGGCTGCCCGCGCCCATTAAAGTAAAGGAAAAGCGAAAGGCCTGAGAAGGCGCTATTCAAAAAGCCTTCTAAGTCCTGTCCGTCAGCCCTTGACCCACCACCAGTACACGCTGTTGCCGCCTCCCCCTATGCCCGGGTTCTCCTCCCATGATATCATCCCCATGTAGCCGTGCATGTAGGGCTTGACGACCCAGTGGGCCGTGAGCTGGTAGGCGTAGACGTACATGTAGAGCTGAATTGCTATGTTCTCGGCCTCCCTGAAGAGCTGGTAGGCCGCGGTCACGTTGTTGGCCAGCTCTGCCTCGTCGGCCTTCAGTATGAGCTCGTTTAGCCTCTGGTACTGCATGGCCTCCTGCCAGAGCATCTTGCCTATGTAGGGCTCAACGCTCTTGTCAAGCCCTGGCCAGCTTATCTTGGAGGCGTTGAAGTAGGCGCTGAGGTTTATGAGGTAGTCAACGTCCCAGCCGTCGCCGCTTGTGAAGAAGCCTCCCTGCAGGTATATTGGGTTGGCGAAGTCCGAGGCCAGCGGGTAGTCAGCTATCCAGCCTGAGAAGTATATTGCCATTGGGTTCTGGCCGGGCACCAGGTAGCCGTACATGGTCACGCCCGGCATGTAGATCGGCTGGGCGTGTATGTTGGGGTCTATGGCCTGAAGCGCCTCGGCCCACATCTGGGCGGCTGTGAAGTCGGTCACGTCGCCGCTCGCTATCACTATCGGGAAGTACACGCTTATGTTGTAGAAGCCGCTCTCCTCCATGAGCTGCCTTGCGTACGTCAGGTTGAAGGTCGGGCAGCCGGTGAGCTCGGACGGGGGTATGTAGTAGTCGAGGCCCTGTATTAGGGCGCCGCAGTAGGGGCTGCCGAAGTTGAAGTGGTACTTGGCGTTACCAAGTATATTATTTATGTACTGCGTGTAGTTGAAGGCGTAGGCGAAGGCCTCCCTCACGAGCGGGTTGGCGAAGTACCAGCTTGGTATGCTGTAGGCCGGGTTTATGGAGTGCAGGGCGCTCTGGCTGACGTTTATGTTGAAGGCGAAGAACAGCTCGGCCAACGCTGGGAACTCGTAGAGGCTCGCCTGGCCCTTGGCCTCGAGCTGCTGGAGCAGGGGCACGTAGCTGCTCGGCAGGCCTGTTACTATGTCTGCCTGCCCAGAGGCGAACATCTCGTAGGCGGTCTGGGGGTCCTTGACCCAGTATATTATCACGGTCGTGTTCGGCCTCGGTATGTAAGTTATGTTGTTGGGCCAGTAGGGGTTGGGCTTGAGGACTACGCTCTGGCCCGGCGTGTAGGCAGCTACGTAGTAAGGCCCGGTGAAGCCAGCGGTGGGCGGAGGCCACTGCACCTCAGTGTTATAATTACCTTCGTTGCAGGTCTGCTCGTACTGGTAGAAGGCCTCGGCCAGCTGGGTCATGTTGTGGTTGTACAGGCCCGTGAAGTTGATGCCAGCACCAACCTGCTCGAGCCACTTGGCGTCAAGCACCGCACCCCCGAGCGTCATGGACAGCGCCGTGAAGAGAGCCTCAGGCGAGGTTGGCTTGGGCAGGTGGAACGTGACCGTGTTGGTCGCGTTGTCGTAGGTCACCGCGTTAACTATCTCCTGGGCGCCCTGGCTGTCGTTAGGGGCCGTGACAACGAAGGTGAAGGGCGTGTAGTTGGGTATGAGGTACTGGGTCAGTATCCACCCTGGGGTCCCAGGGACGCCGCCTGAGCACAGCACGTCCCTTACGACGCTGTACCAGACGTCATAGGCCGTTATCGGGTCGCCGTTCGATGCCCTCAGGCCGGGCCTGAGCTTGAACGTGTACTCGGTGTAGTTTGAGTTTATGCCGTTGCCTACCGTGGGCACGTACTCGGCCAGCATAGGTATGAACTTTGTCGTGTTGGCCCCGTAGTAAGTTATGAGCGTGCCGTAGACGTTAAGTATGACTTCATAACCCACCGCCTCGTAGTCTATGTGTGGGTCGAAGCTGAACGGCCCTCCCGGCGCGTTCTCGGCCATAACTATTGTGCCCGGGTTGGGCACGCTTACAAGGGGCCTGAAGAGCGAGAAGGGCATCGTTGATGAGCTCACTGCTATGGTGTAATAAGTCGTGTAGCTGTACGTGGCCTTCGTCGTTATATTCTCCGTGACCACGGTCAGCGACACAGCGTACAGGCCAGGCGAGCTGTAGGTCACGCTTATCGGGTTCTTAGCCGGCTCAAGGTATGTCACGTTGCCTGAGCCCGTGAGCCAGACCTCAACGGCGTAGCCAGTCCCGTTCCTTGAGGGTATAGCTAACGTTGTGCCGTTGCCCAGGTTCCATATGTACTCCTTTATTGTCATGTTAGTCCCAGTTGGCGGCTGGAGGAAGCCAGCCATGAGGTGAACCGCCTGGCCCACTGAGACTATGGGCTCAGTCAGGTTGACGAGGGTTATGACCGGGACGGTGATCAGCTGGGCGAAGGAGGAGTTGAATGCCGGTGGGGCAACCAGCACCTCTATCAGGTTGCCCTGGGAGCTGCCCACGAGCTGCCCGTTCCTGAAGACCTGGTAGTACACCAGGTAGTGGCCCGGGTACCTGTAGAGTAGGCTGGCGAAGCCCTGGGTCGTGTTGATGATAGACCCGTTGCCCGCGTATATGAGCACGTATGAGCCGGGGGACGGGGTGAACGTTGTCAGCGTTATCATTATTGGTGTTCCGGCCGTGGTTGTGTAGCTACTGACGGCTGGAGGGGAGAGGGAGTAAGAGGTCGTAGTGGTCATCGTTGTCGTAGTAGACGATGTAGCAGTGGTCGTCAGCGTGGTCTTCGCGGTGGACGATGAAGTAGTTGTTGGAGCTGTCATATGCTGCCTGTTGACGTAATATGCCGCCCCTCCGGCTATGGCGACCACCGCTATGATCACGATCACGGCGGCCAGAACCGTCCTGGAGATGTCCCTTCTTGTATACAAACCCTCTGTGCGCCCACCATCCATAAGTTTCACCGTGGTTCAGAAGCCTCTCTATGCTAAGGAGTTATTTAAACTTAACTGCTAAGGGCTCCCACTTACTTCTCTTTTACCTTTATTTTATTTGATAAAGTTAAGGTAATCTGCCTTGCCCAGCCTGTCATCACTAAGCCTGCCTCAGGGCCCAGCGGCCTCCTGAA
>JC3454_104177_pt1 | contig 12093 bp, 15 predicted proteins | sample YNP_Site_4_FD_21673 | JGI IMG/M metagenome (IMG submission 21673) | reverse complement strand
AATGTACATATTGCCCGGATACCAAAGACCATTAGGCGGACGAGGCAGGGAATTTTGATTATTAGGTGCTTGGTTTGAGTACACAAAAAATGTGCCGAACCCAACCTCCGTTATTTTTGCGTTGGAGCCTACATTTGATGGAATCATACCTTCAACTACTTGCCAAGTATTCTCCAATAAGTTACCCTCACTGACTATTATAACGTTTCTATAATCACCGGCATTGCCCAGAACCAGGCGTGCCAGGAGCGTTTGGAACCAGGCCCCGTTAGCCCCGCATTGCGATGTTGCGCATGAACCAGGTGCCTCATAATTGCTTGCTGGCGATACTGGGTAGTTAATACTAAGTATTGATGCGTATACATAATTATTTCCACTACTAGTACTAACTTTAACGAATACGAAGTACATTGTCTCGTTTGGCGTGTACAGTGTTGGGTATATAGTTGCTGCAAATGAATTATATGTGTAGGCGTTGATTGAGTAACCGCTGGCGTAGTAAATCCACATTGCATACTCAGGCGGTCCTGCCGTAATGATCATCTCACTACTATAGTGAATGGGAGCCGTTGCGCCAAGCACGTTATTTGTAATCATGGCTGTGCCGTAGATGGCAATATTATTGCGTGGATTTGAACCAGCACCTTGCGCATTTGATGACGCTCCAGCGCTATTAAAACCAATTAATGAACCATTATCGTAATACACCCTAAAATAATTACACTGGGGTGGTACCGGTACGGTCTGTGCAGACTGTGTAGGCTTGATAACTGGAATTACTTCATTAATGATACCATTTACGAGGAGCGTGTAGGTTCCGCCAGGTACGTTGGTGAATGCGTAGGAGCCGGTTGGTGGTACTACGTGGCTGCTGTAGGGTTGGTTGTTCACGAGTAGTGTGGCGTTTACCCAACCCGTTGAGTTGTTCGCCACAATTACTGCGTAGTTTCCGGTGCTGTTTAGTATTGCGTAGGCGATTACATGCCCCATGTAAAGTGTTATGCTCGGTACTAAACCATCGCTCCCCGGTAAATAAATGGTAATGCTGGAGGCGACCCTACTTGACTGGGCATCATTTCTTAATTCAGGGGTATTTCAACGTTCACTGACCCATCACTACCTACACTATAGGTGCACCTACTGACTACGCTCACCGTGGCATTCCTGAACACGCATACGGCATTGGAACCAGTAATTACGGTGGTGCCGCTCACCGAAACAGTGGCTATGCACGAGTATCCACTACAGGTGAAGTTTTTGAGTCCTGTTTGAGACTTGTCTTGGTGCTTTCCAGCTTTACTATTTCCTGCTTTTGCTCCATCATGTACTTGGTGAAGCCGTTCATTACTGTGTACATTATGGTTAGGGCTATGACTAATATCACTATTATGATGACCATTACGTACAACTCCCCAATACCCCTCCTAACCAAGGCGCCCCTCCGCAATGAACCCGTCACAGGAGACCACCCTAACCTCGTAATTATGATACGGTATATTGAGGCCCGTGTAATTAAGGATTTCAACTTGTCCTGGATTGAGTACTGTAATTGGGCTTGCGACGCAGTTACTTGAGACCTTGATTGGGTATATGGCTGACCCATTTAGCAGGAAAACCCCAGATATTGGGCAGGCTACCCCACCGTAATTATACAATGCAATACTTAGGGACGTTATGGTGGAGCCCGAGGTGTTGGCGACGGCACTCATGACCTCAAACTCGCAGTGCTTATTGAGTGTGTTAATGAGCGCATTACCCAGCTCGCTTATGTAGCCGTGGAAGTAACCGAAGATTAGTAGGCTTAATGCCACGGATATGACGAGGAGTATTGTTGCGCCAACAACCTCACTAATGCCAAGATAATTGGGAGAAGAAAAGGAAAAGTTATTTCGATTTTGATGAAACCCTTTAATACTCATGGTATCGACCTATGACGAAGCAACAACACTAACAGTGTACTGAGTACCTTCAGCAGTTACGAACTTTACTAGATACGATCTACCTGAGGTAATCGTACAACCTGAGAATGTAGCTGTTATTTGGGTAGTCTGACCCGGCGATATTGGTGGTGCTGCTAAGCTTGTGTTGCCGCATATTAATGAGTCAGTTGTTGCATTCAGTATGTATACGCCAGTTATTGTTATTGTAGTTGAGCCAGTATTTTGTACGTATGCGCTAAGCCCACTTGATTTCGAGAGGTTCGCCGCTACTACCTGGAATTCCTCTGGTGATGTCATTGAGGATACCTTGCCGGTGGTTGCTGTGAGGTACCCGCTGAACCACATGTATAGTAGTACTGCCGCGACCACCGTGATTACTATCAACAGTATTGCAGCAACTATTGGCTCAATCCCCCTTTTTGCATTTCTATTCCTGCTCACCATACATGATACCGAGTACTTGCATCTTAATAAACTTTCAATTTAGCTTTTTACACGGAATACCCTCCAGAAATACTCTTTTTACGTATGTAGTACCAAGGTGAGTAATAATATTATTTGGTGATTACCCAGCCACCAATTACAAGCAAAAAGTCTCAATGTAGGTAGAGGGTTAGGTATAGTATGTAATTTACTGCGGTCAATACAATCATTAGTATTGATGCATGGAGCATTCCAACCGAGGCTTTGCCGTAGGTTACCCTACCAATGATTGCCCCAGCGATTAAAGACTGTATTATTATGCTGAGCCCTAGCAGGGTGGCGAATAATTGCGTGGGTATTGTGGTGATGCTCACGGTCGATGCTGGGACACCACTAACGGTACTTAGGGACATGTGGGCTATCTGTGGTAGTAGGAAGTAGGCTATTATTGATGCAAGCACCACATAGAGTATCATTATTACGTAGATCAACGCAACGTAGGGCTTCAATGAGGCATTTCTCTCGTAAGTGTAGGATAGGTAAGAGTCGAATGATCTATACGCCATGTCAAGGACCTCAACCTCTTTAGTGCCCCTCCTAAGTACCGTGTCGAGTATTATTGCAAGTGAGGCGAGGTTCTCATTACCTATCCGCCCAGCCTCCTTAAGTACGTAATCCCTAATTGTGGACTCACCGCTCATCTGCACAGCAACGGCCCTGCTCAGTATTTCGCCAACCCTCCCCTTACCAACCCTCCTCACAAGCCCCGTTATTTCATTAAGTGTGAGCCCTGCCCTCAAGCCATCCCTAATAACCCTTATTACCGAGGGTAGCTCTGTATCGACATCAGTATTTATCTTCCAGACCCTATACCTAGGTATTGTGATGAGTAACAACTCGGTCGCTATAACCACAGCTAACATGGATTCATAATTAATATTACTCATTATAGGTATTGTTATTATTGATTTATCGAATTGAAATGTTATTAACATCTTTGGTGAAATTATGAATAATACGACCAACGTGACCAATATAAGCACTGTGGACATAAGGTCCATTAATTGTTGCCTTTGCATTTCACGCATTGTTGTTTCGATAATATGCAATAGATTGATTTAAATACCTAATCATTACAAATGAAATTGAGTGTTAATCATGAGTAACAATGACGAAACTATTGAAGTACTCGATGAATATGAATTAGAAAAGGGGTTAGTACATGTTATTATATATAAAGAACCAAAGAGTGGTCTCTATGTATATAGGGTTATTGAACCAACAATCACAGACAAGCTCTCGAATGCAATCACTAGGGTTAGGGAGTACTTGCTAAATAGTAAATTACTGATTGATAATACCGAACTCACTAACAATAGGGTTAGGGAGGCCGTGAAGTCAATTACGGAGAAGTTGAAGCTTAACCCTACTGATGAGGAGTTTGAAACATTGGTCTATTACGTAACCCGTGATTCCGTTGGTTACGGTAAGATAAACCCACTGCTCTGGGATGGACTTATTGAGGACATACACATAAACGGCCCAAGCAAACCCGTCTATGTTTGGCATAGTAGGTATGAGAATTTACGAACGAACATAGTCCTCAATGAGGGGGAGCTCGATAGTTTAATAATCAAGGTCTCCCAACGCGCTGGCAAGAACATAAGCTCGGCCCAACCAATCCTAGAGGGGTTGTTGCCTGAGGGGGTTAGGGTGGAGGTTTCGTTAAAGGAGGTCGCCCCCAATGGCCCAATATTAACTATTAGGAAGTTCAGATCTGTGCCATTCACAATAGTTGACTTAGTTAGTGAAGGGGTATCGTCTGCGGAAATAATCGCCTTCCTATGGTTCCTCCTTGAGCATGGGGTCAGCATGATAATAATTGGGCCAACGGGTGCTGGCAAGACAACGCTACTGAACGCCCTGCTTTTTATGATAAGGCCTGAGAGTAGGGTTGTGACTGTTGAGGATACTAGGGAAATCAATATACCCCATGAGCAGTGGGTACCGCTGGTCACGAGGGAGTCGAGCACGCCTGAGGTAGCCAATGTGGGCATGTATGACCTGGTTAAGTTATCAATGAGGATTAGGCCTGACTACCTAGTGATTGGGGAGTTGAGGGGTGAGGAGGCCTACGTCTTCTTCCAGGCCATGGCCAGTGGACATGTTGGTTTAACCACAATACACGCGGGCTCAATAGACGCTGCCGTTAGGAGGTTAATCTCGAAACCCATGAACGTGCCTAGGGCGTTGTTGCCTGTGGCGAGTATCTTCATTGAGGTAGGTAGGGTTAAGCTTGGTAATGCCATAGTTAGGCGGGTGCTTAATGTCATGGAATTGCTCGAGGTTAGAGGTGACAAGCCAATAACAAACCCGGTATACGTTTGGGACAGGACATCACAGAGGTTTGTTAAGGTTGGCGGGAGTAAGGTAATTGCGGACCTGGTTAGTATGGGTAGGGTCACCGAGGAGGAGGTGGCCAGGGAGTTGGAGCGTAGGAGGAGGTTGATTGAGGCGATGGCCCAGTATGGTTTCAAGAGCCCTGAGGCTGTTTTCAGGGTTACAAGGAACTACTACGTGGATCCTGAGGGTACGTACCGCAAGGTGCTTGGTGGTGAATTGCCTTGAGGAATCCATTGAGTTCATACTTACTTTGGGTGAGCAATTATGTTGATAGGTTGTATAGGTTGAGTGGCTACACGTTAAATGCTGATGTGCTCAGGTTCGTGATTGCCTATATACCGTTAATAGAGGTGCCGCTGGTAATATTGGCTGTATTCATGAAGTTCGTAGTTATTAGAAATGTTTTACTGATTATAGTGCTCGTACTCATCATTGATTATGTGGCAGTCCTTCTGTACGCATTGGTTAGGGTCAAGACCAGGGCTGGGCATTTCGATAGGGGTATCATTATAACCCTATTGACGGCGATACCCTTACTCGCGAGCAATGCGACGTTGATAGACGTAATAAACACGCTGGCCCTTGTGGAGAGGGATCCTGAGATAGCTAGGGAGTTCAGGATAATACTTAGGGATGTTAGGGAGGGTGGGTTAGACGTGATTTCGGCGATAAGGAGGAGTATTGAGAGGGTTCCGTCCAAGGTCTATGCCGACATAATGGGGCTTCTAGTTGAGTCCTACAGGGTATCCAGTAATGTGGCTGATGTGTTGTTCCTAAAACTCGATTACCTAATTAGGAATAGGTTCAATAGGTTAAGGTCCACAACCCAGACCCTAAGCTTCCTACTGGAGATATACCTAGTCATGGCACTCCTCCTACCCATATTGCTCGTCCTAATGGCAATAACGCTATCCCCACTAGGGCCGATATACCTAGGTCCATTGCAGTTAGATCCAACATTGGTGCTAATAATAACACTATTAATCTATGCACCAATCATGGGTTACGTATCGTACATACTCATAGACTCAACAATGAGCTCAATCTAATCTAGAAATATCCCTAATTTAGTACCTGGGATTTTTCTCAATAATAATATATGTTCGCTTTTTTCTTAAGACATTAACCTGGGGTGGTGAGAGAGTACCAAGGTAATCATTATCTGATTGGCGTTTATTCTTGGAATTATTATTTCATTTTCATTTTACATTCTATTACAAATCGATGATTAATGACGAATTGCTAAGCAAGGTTTAAAATAGGGAACTGAATGAGATTATCAATGAAGTCAAAACCCGTGGGCAAATTACCATATAGGGTTAAGATTTACATAAACAACCAGGTGTTATTACCAGCGATGCTTGTTAGGGCCCTGGGTTTTGAGAATGCTAAGTATGCAGATATTGTGATTAGGTTTGGTAATGAGGTCATTGAGGTCAGGAATGCAAAGCTACTGAGGACTAGGCATACATCAGCAAGGCAATTCACAATACCAAGGGAGATAAGGGAAAAATACGGAATAGGACCGCTGGATGAAATCGAAATCCTAGAAATAAAGCCCAAGAACTTGGCTGAGGTTGTTAGAGAGCTCGAACATGTATAATTCCAAGAGGTGCAACAGCTTTGAGCTTAAATTTGGTAAAATCCTTATCTTAGTTTTAATCAATTCTCAAGTATCACACCCTTATGTATCTTCTCTACTTGTTGTAGTACGTAATCTATGTTTATTAGTACTTCCCAGAGTCCATCTAAGGCATCGTTAGTGTCCGCCTCACCGAGCCTTGCCCTTGCGATAAGTTTTAATCCGTAATTCACCAAGTCCCTTAATCCGTAAATACATCGTTACATTGATGTCTCGATAGGTCTTCGTTTAAAAAGCCTTCTATTCCTTAATTATGCCCCTGGTGAATTTGCTTAGGGGTGGAATTTGTTTTCTCGCGATGCTGGTTTTATCTATCCCTTTCCAGCCGTTGGGTGTTAGGGCTAACGTGGTTGGGCTACCCCAAACGGTTTTTCAAGAGAGGAAACTCAGAAACGATCACAAACATAAGGAAGTCCACCTCATTACTGCAAATCACAACAAAGCAACATCCAACTCCCAGAAAACCCAAAAAGGAGGGAAGGGCGTCAGATTAACGGCACTCCATCTAGTATGGTCGAGAATTTCCAGGGATAAGGAACCTTTTTAATAATGATTTTTTACTGCCTAGGCTTGGGTATGTTGATACTGTTGTTTGTGTGGGTTTTGACTATTTTTAGCAATGGGACACCAATGATGAGCTTGAATACCACGTTGACGGGTGGTTTCGTAAACCTAACCCTACCCGCCATGCCCCAATCTTACGTGTCGCTTTACGTTAACGGTACGCCAATGCCCTATATACTAAATGATTCCTGTATAACGATACCTGTGCTTGGGACGGCAAACGTAGCAATCACATACATACCCAAGGTATTCACTATCGATGGTTTCGTTGGAGTGAGCATCACTACAAATGACACGATCGAGGTTGTGGTGCCGAATGATGCCCTCATATACAATATTACACTTTCAATAATTAATATGTCCGTAGTCAATGGGGGGCTCGTTGTATTAACACGGGGGCCTGGCTCAATCCTGTACACGATTGTGCCAAAGCCGACAACGAGCGCCACTAAGCCGAGTCGACCCAGCCCGTACCAAGGTTTGCCTCTGACCGCTTTAACTATAGTGGTAATAGTCATTGTTGCGGTGGTATCATCAATAGCAATGCTCATAGTTAGGAGGAGGGGTGGGCATGGTGGTTTAGGTACTACCTATGGGCTTAGTGATTATGAATTATCGGTAATTAGGTACATAGAGTCGAGGGGTGGTTCTGCGTTTGAGGGTGATATATCGAGGGATTTGGGTTTACCTAGAACAACGGTTTGGAGGATTGTGAGGAGGCTTGAGGGTCTCGGTATTGTTGAGGTTAGGAAGGTTAAGGGTAAGAACCTAGTTATCATAAGGAGGAAACCAATGGCTTAAGCATATCCACCAATTCAAGGAAGGATTTAATAATATCCCTCAATAGTGGGTGTGCACTGGTTGACGTATTCAGTACGCTCATAGTGCCATTAACCCATGAGTAATCACCCTTAAGTATTGCCGCAACCGCCGCAATTAATGATTGGGTGAGCTTTGAGGTGTCATTGTTTATGAGGGCGTCATTTAATGATGAGGCTATATCAATCATAAACTCCACCTTCCTAAGTGCGTTTAGGAGCCCAAGATCCAGGCAATATAGGGCATGCAGAATTGAAGCCCTTCTAAGCCTATCCTCGCTGATCTCCTCATTCTCTGAAACCACGTATGTGAACTCACCGTGAATTATATCGGCAGCCGATAATAGATAATCGCTATTGCCCGATTTATAGGCAGTGATGAGTGCCATCAATACGTCACTTAGCTTCAAATCCCTAATTAGGTCATTTAGTGATGGCATTACTACATTAACGTAAGGGTGGATTTAAATTTAAGTTAATCACACTAAACACATCGTGGGAATTGAGGGCCTTGAGGAACTGATAAGGAGGGCAGTTATTAAGTATATGGACGTGAAAAAGCATGGTGGTAAGGTATTTGTTATTTGGAATAACGAGGTTAAAGAATTTACGGACATTGCTAGTGCACGTAAAAATGCCCTATCCATGCCCGGCATTACGATAATAATCCAGGTGCCCACTAAGGACGAGGCTGATGAGTCCTTCACCAGGTTCCTTAGGGTTATGAGCTGATAAAACGAGCGACAAGCCTTGTTGTGGTTGTTTTGGTTTGGGTCTTCGTTCTTGCTTGGTTATTGGTCATTGGGTGGGTTGGGCGTACTCAAGGCTTTGGGCGTGTCTGATTCGTTTTACAAGGCTTGATAGTGCCAATGATTGGCACGCTCCCAAATGCCCAAACGGCGCTACATGAACAGAAATCATAAACCCAAGAAGCCAATAAAGGCAAGGAAACCCAAAAAGAAGGAGGTCAGTTAGATAATGTAAATGCTTAAATGCAGAGCCTCTCTAACGTATTAACGTGAGACTTCTTGAGTATAAGGGTAAGGAGTTGTTGAATAGGTATGGCGTCAAAATACCCAGGGGCGCCATAGTAACGCGTGTTGAGGACATAAACGTATTAAGTACGCTAAAATTCCCACTATTTGCAAAGTCCCAGGTGCCCTTTGCAGGTAGGGCTAAGATGGGGCTTGTTAGGAGGGTTGATACCCTAAAGGATGCCGAGAATGCGGCGAGGGATTACCTGGGAAGGGTGATACAGGATTACCCAATAAGGAAGGTCCTCTTTGAGGAGGGTGTTAATGTGGCTAAGGAGTTGTATGTATCAATAACACTCGATAGGGAGAATAGGGGCTACCTAATGCTCGCATCAACAGAGGGCGGTGTAGATATTGAGGAGGTCGCGAGAAAAAGCCCTGAGAAGATAATTAGGCTTTATATTGATGATTACGAGGGACTTAGGGACTACATGATAAGGGGTGTCGCCCAGAAGCTCGGTTTAGAAGGTTCTGCGGCTCAAGACTTTGTGACCGTTGCCAAGGCAATGTATAGGGTGTTCACAGAATATGACGCGGAACTCGTTGAGATAAACCCACTCGCACTAACAACAGACGGTCAGTTAGTGGCGCTCGATGTTAAGGTCATGATAGATGATAACTCACTGTACAGACACCCGGACATCAGTGTGGAGGATAGTGATTACACAATGGAGGAGTTGGAGGCTAGGAAGTATGGTCTGCACTACGTTGAGTTGACGGGCTACGTGGGCATAATGGCTAATGGCGCCGGCCTAACAATGGCAACCATGGACCTGGTTAAGGAGTTTGGGCATGAACCAGCGGATTTCCTGGACGTTGGTGGTGGTGCAAGTAAGGACTCTGTTAGGGAGGGATTAAAGATTCTCCTCACCGATGATAGGATAAAGGCAGTGTTGATAAACATATTTGGTGGAATAACAAGGTGTGACGAGGTTGCTAAAGGCGTGGTTGAGGCTCTGAATGAGGTTAAAACGAATAAGCCAATATTCATTAGGTTAAAGGGGACTAACGAGGAGGAGGGTAGGAAGATACTGGCTGAGGTAGGGCTTAAAACATATGAAACCGCTGAGGAGGCAATGGACGCGTTATCAAAAACCATAAAGACACTACAGGGGTGATGGGGAATGGCTATATTAATTAATGAGAACACAAAGGTTATCGTACAAGGAATAACCGGGCGTGAAGGATCAAGGCACACGCAGTACATGCTTCAGTACGGTACGAAGATTCTGGCTGGCGTAACACCAGGTAAGGGTGGGCAGAATGTGCAGGGTGTACCTGTATTTGACACAGTTGAGGAAGCCCTTAGGAAATTCCCAGACATAAACACATCAATAGTATTCGTACCAGCCCAATTCGCGGCAGACTCCGTCTACGAGGCAATAGACGCAGGGATAAAGTTAATCGTAATCATAACAGAGCACATACCAATACATGACGCACTTAGGTTCGTAAACTACGCAAAGAGGAGGGGTGTAACTATAATAGGACCAAACTGCCCTGGTATCGTTAGCCCACTCAAGTCTAAGGTGGGCATATTACCCAATCATATATACACGAAATCAGGACCCGTGGGTATAGTATCGAGAAGCGGGACCCTAACCTACGAAATATCCTACCACCTAACCCAAGCAGGTATTGGTCAATCAACAGTCGTGGGTATAGGCGGCGATCCAATAATAGGTACGGACATGATCGAAGTGGTTAGGATGTTTGAGGAGGATCCAGAGACTAAGTACATAGTCGTCATTGGAGAGATAGGTGGTACGATGGAGGAGAGGGTAGCCCAATACATAGGCTCTGGTAAGGTTACGAAACCTGTGGTGGCGTATATAGCAGGTAGAACGGCACCACCTGGCAAGAGAATGGGGCATGCAGGAGCGATCGTTAGTATGGGTATGGGATCCTATGAAAGCAAGGTCAAGGCTTTCCAGGAGGTAAACGTGCCTGTTGCGAGGACGCCCACGGAAGTTGTGAAATTAATTAAGAAATTCATGCCATAACCCAGTATTAATACCCATTAATTATTTCAAATTTTCAAACATTATTGATATGCAAGTCTATATAATCATTCAATAACATCTTCACTAGCCCCTCATTTATTATTGCACTAATCAACTCCAAATAGGCATCAGCTGGAGCTGCTGACTTAATCGTAATTCCAAGCGACCTACTAATGCTTTTTATATTCTTCGTGCACTCTTGAAGCAGTGGGCATCTTGGGCATGCCTTAGGTGATTCCTTACCATTAATTATTACAAGACCCGCCTTTTGGTCAACTATGGCACCCTTATCATTCAGGACCTCGAGCACCACATAATCACCCAACTCCCTAACCCTATAGACCAGGAATATCGTCGCTGTGAGGTAGTAACCACCATCCCTCCTAACCAACCAACCACGCTTAATCAAGGCGTTGAGGTACCTAAACACCCTGGTCCTCGGGATATTAGTCCTCCTAGCCAACTCGGTGGGGCTGGCTATGCCGAAGGCGATGAGCTTCAGGAGCTTCGTTTTATCGAGTTGAACACCGAAATCGAAGTTAGCCTCGCTTAGGATTCTAATGCCACCACTAATTACACTGGGGAATCTGGGTATTCGAATACCAACCCTAACCCTAATGCTCATTAATGCGCCAGTAAAAACTAGGGTATTAACAATTACCAGCCGATTAAGGGCGCATACTCAATTAAGACTCGGATCCCGCGGTGGTGTTTGATGGCGATTTCTCAATTGTCTTATCAAGCTCCTCTAATCTCTTCGTGATTTCCTCCTTAGGCAGGGCAATCTTTAATAATTTACCATCCTTAATTTCGTACTTGATAACCCTCTCAGACTCATCATAAACATACTCCGGTATCCTAGACATATCCTCAGGCTTAAACTTAACCTCATCAAAGTCTACGTAGGCAACATCGTGGATGGGAGTTGGTATTAACGCACCCACGGGACATGCATCAACACAGAAGTGGCAGAGTATGCACTCCGTGTACCTAATGCCCGGGTACCACTTACCATTCGGAGCCCTATACATCTGAATAGCATTCACTGGGCAAGCCCAGGCACACTGGAAGCAACTGATGCACTTCTTAATATCAAGCAATATCCAACCCCTAAACCTCTCTGGAACCCACCTAACCTCCCTCGGGTACTGAATAGTCAACCTATTCGCTCGACAGCCTCCTTAAAACCAGTAATTAAAGCCCTGGCGTGTAAACATATCCTCAGCCAACGTACCCCTAGCACTTACCTTATACCACAACCACGAC
>JC3454_102233_pt1 | contig 12386 bp, 12 predicted proteins | sample YNP_Site_4_FD_21673 | JGI IMG/M metagenome (IMG submission 21673) | reverse complement strand
CCCACGGTGCTGGCCAGCGTGCTGTGCGAGTTCCATACGTCGCACTTCGGGTATCCCGACAGCTGGGCGGAGGCCATGGCCAGATAGTCTATGGCGTAGTCGCTTAGATACCCCGGCGCGCTGGGGTTGGCCACGCCTACGTCCTGCGATAGATTGTACGCGCTGTAGGCTGTGATCCTCTGCAGGATCTGTTGCGCCAGTACGTTCAGCTCGGCCTGGCTGGCCTGGGGTTGCGCCGATAGGTTGCCGGCGACGTAGAAGGTTGTCGCTATGAAGAACACTATGACGAATCCCACCACGGCGAGCTCTATGGACTGCACATGTATGCATCCATCTATTTTGATAAATTTTGCGTTGCGCCTCCGCCGTCGCGGGTCATGCTTAAATAGGCCGCCCTAGGGGCGCCCGTGAGGGAGCCGTTGCCCGAGGAGGCCCTGAGGGTAGCCGCCGAGATCGTAGACGATGTGAGGGCTAGGGGTCTCGCCGCAGCACTGGAGTGGTCCAGGAGGCTGGATGGAGTCGAGCCTGGAGATGTCGTTGTGCCGCCCAGGGGGGATCAGGCCGCCGATGGGGCCGTCGTCGAGGCGGCGCTGGAGGCCGCCAAGTCGCTCGAGAGGGTCTACGCGCGTCTGCGGCCCGCCGACGTCGTGGATTACTACGAGGGGGTCTTGAGGGCCGTGTCGTGGCGGCCTGTTGAGAGGGCGGCGCTCTACGTCCCTGCGAGGTACATATCGACCTTGGTGATGCTGGCCGTGCCTGCGAGGGCCGCGGGGGTTGGGGAGATCTACGTGGTGACCCCTCCCAGGGGCGTCACGCCGGAGCTCCTGACCGTGGCTGAGAGGCTGGGCGTCAGAGGCGTCGTGAGCCTCGGCGGCCCTCAAGGCCTGGCGTACGCGGCCTTCCAGATAGGCGTCGACCTGTTGGCAGGCCCGGGCGGAGTCTACGTGCAGGCGGCTAAATACCTCCTCTCCCGCTACGTCGGCATAGACGGGATAGAGGGGCCGACCGAGCTGGTCGTATACGCCGAGGGCGTAGAGCCCAGGCGCGCGATCGCGGGGGCTCTAGCCCAGCTCGAGCACGGCCCCGCCTCCTTTGCCCTCTTCCTCTCCAGGGACAGGTCGTTGGTCGAGGCGGCGGAGGGCATCTACCTCCGGGAGAGGACCAGCTCCATGGGGGCTCTGGAGGCCCGGGCGGTCTCGTCGCTGGAGGAGGCGGCCGGGATCATAGACGAGGTGGCGCCCGAGCACCTGGAGGTCTGGGGGGCGCCCCAGCTGGCGCAGATGGTGAGGAACGCCGGAGCCATATCTGTCGATGCGCCCAGTCCTCTCCTGGACTACGTGGCGGGGATATCCCACGTGTTGCCCACGGGCGGCAGCGCGAGGTGGAGGGGCGCGGTGACGCCGCTGACGTTCATGAAGCCGGTGGGTCTGGCCTGGCTTCTGGCCGACACGAGGTTGCGGGAATACGCCGTGAGGCTGGCCGAGTACGAGGGCTTCAAGCGCCACGCCGACGCGTTGCGATGAGCTGCGACGTCCTTAAGGAGCTGGAGTCGGTAATCCGCGAGAGGATCTCCTCGGGGGATCCCAACAGCTATACCTATACTATATATGCCAAAGGCGTGCACTATATAGCGCGTAAGGTCGGCGAGGAGGCCGTCGAGCTGGCTGTGGCCTCGCTCGCCGAGGGGAGGAACAGGGTGGTCGAGGAGGCGGCGGACTTGATCTACCATCTGCTGGTCCTGCTGGCGGCCCAGGGGCTCTCCCTCGACGACGTCTGCTCGGAGCTCAGGCGCAGGAGGGGATAGCGTAGGCCCGGCGGGCGCCCGCGGCCGGCCTCAATCGGCGATAAGCCTAGACTTGAGCTTGCCGGGCTCCGGCAGCAGTTTCGAATACCTGGAGCCGAAGCAGGAGCGCGACCCCGTGTGGCAAGCCGCGCCTATCTGGACGACCTTCAGAAGCACAGCATCGCCGTCGCAATCGGTGCGGAGCTCCACCACGTACTGGTAGTGGCCCGACGTCTCGCCCTTCAGCCAGAGCCGCCTCCGGCTGGTAGACCAGTAGTGGGCTAGGCCCGTCACCAGCGTGAGGAACACCGCCACGAGGTCCATATGGGCCACCATCAAGACCTCGCCCGTCTCCGCGTCTTGAGCAACCGCCACCACAGTGCCGTCCCTCTGGCGGTAGTTCAAACTCGCCGCTATCCTCCAGGCCTCCTCCGCCGACGTCAGAGGCTTGGCCTCCACGGAATCCATACCGCACTTAACTATTTCGGCCGGCCGCGCCCGAGGCCCATGGGGCTTGAGGCCGCCCCTCTAGCACGCAACGGGCACGGACGCGCCCCAGCGCGGGGGCCTGCCGCCGGACTGAGGCGGACGACGCGCAGATCTTATTTACAAATACAGCCCTTCCCGCATCTCCATGGCGTTCAAGCGGCTTCCGGAGTTCTACGAGGAGCCCGACGTAGGCTACGACGTCTACAGGCTGCATTTCAACGAGAACCTCTTCCTGCCTGAGGAATACTACAGGGAGGTCCTCGGCGGCATTGAGAGCTGGGAGGCCCGTTTCTACACCCAGCCCAACAACGCCTCGCTTGCCGCGAGGATAGAGGACCACATGGGCCTTCCGAGGGGGTCTGTCGTCATAACCGCCGGCGCCGACGATGGCCTCAGGCTCGCGATACAGCTCCTCCACTTCGCCGAGGAGAGGAGGCTCGTGGTCCTTGAGCCCACCTACAGCATGCCCAGAATACTCGCCGAGCAACTAGGCGTGGAGTATGTGCAGCTGCCCTACGGGCCGGATCTAGGCCTCGACGTGGATACGGCGGTCGAGATGGCCAGAGGAGGCGCCGTATATGTCTGCTCGCCCAACAACCCCACCGGGCATTTGGTGAAGGAGCTCGAGGAGCTGGCCTCCCGCCTTGAGGGCCTGCTCATATACGACGCGGCCTACGCCGAGTTCGCGGGGCTCTGGAGGCCTAAACTCCACGAGTACGGCAACGTCGTCGAGATGAGGACCTTCTCGAAGGCGTGGGGCCTGGCCGGGCTCAGGGTCGGCTATCTGATCGCCCGCGGTAGGCTCGCCTCGGCGCTTAGGGCTCTAGCGTACCCGCATCCCATAAGTAGCTATTCGGCGAAGGCCGTCGAGAGGGCTCTGGGGCTGGAGGAATACGTGCGGAGGTCCGTGCTGGAGATGCGCGCGGTCAGGGACGAGGTGGCGGGGAGGCTACGCCTCGATAAATACGTCGGCGAGGCCAACTTCATAACCCTGAGGCTCGACGGCGCCGAGGCGGCGGCGGCCGAGCTCTACCGGCGCGGCTTCGCCGTGAGGGCCCTCGGCGGCAGGCCCCTCTGCCGCTCCTGCCTGAGGTTCACTGTGGCGCCCATGGGCGTGATGGAGAAGTTCCTGGCCGCGCTGGGGGAGGCGCTCGGGATAAAGCTTATATAGCGTTCGTCAAGGGAGACCATGCCGGAGGCGGACAGCCCCCCATATTGTTCGCAGTCCCGAATAAAGGCCGCCTGATGGAGCCAGCCCTCAGGCTTCTCGAGCTGGCCGGCATCGACCTTCTGGCTTCGGACGAGCGGTCTATAATCCTGCCCACCACGTGGCCGGACCTCAACATAGTGAGGCTCAGGCCCGAGGACATTCCCCAGATAGTCGCTGCGGGCAACGTGGCGGCTGGGATAACCGGACACGACTACGTGGTCGAGTCCGGCGCCGACTCGGACTTGGTCGAGCTGCTGGACCTCAAGATAGGGAGGGGCTCCATAGTAGTGGCCGCGGTGAAGGGGAAGTGGAGGTCTGTGGACGATCTGCCGGACGGGATAAAGGTCGCCACCAAATACATCAACTTAGCCTCCAAGTTCTTCGAGGAGCGGAACAAGAGGGTCAGAATAGTCAAGGTCTCGGGCTCCGTCGAGGTCATGCCGATGCTGGGAGTCGCCGACGTCGTGGTGGACGTCATGGCCACCGGCACCACGCTCGCGCTACACGGCCTCGAGCCCCTGGAGAAGATACTGGACACCTCGGCGCGTCTGGTCGCGGGCCGCGCCTGGGCCGACCACTACGTGGTGCGGAAACTCGCGGCGTATATCAACGGCTATCTGAACGCCCAGAACAAGCGCATGGTGTTCCTCAACGTGCCTGCCGACAGGATAGCCGACGTCATCTCGGTCCTCCCGGCCCTTGAGTCCCCCAGCGTGGCGCGCCTGGCCCGCGGCGATATGTACGAGGTGTTCTCCGTCGTCGACGAGAACTATCTGCCCGACCTCATAATGCGGCTCAAGGCGGCCGGCGCCAGGGACGTGGTGATAGTGCCTCTCGACAAGCTGATAAAATGAAGATAGCTATACTGGACTACACCGTCGGCAATATCGGCAGCTTGATCTCAGCCCTCAGGAGGGCCGGGGCCGAGGCCTTCATCTCGAGGGGCGAGGGGCTGGGGGAGGCGGATGCGGTGATACTGCCGGGGGTGGGCACGTTCTCCGCGGCGAGCAGGCTGGCGGCTGTGGTCAAGGGATACGCAGGCTCCAAGCCGATGCTCGGCATATGTCTAGGCATGCAGCTGTTCTTCGACTCCAGCGAGGAGGGGGAGGGGCAGGGGCTTTCGTTCTTCCCGGGCCGCGTCGTCAGGATAGACGCCGAGAGGATACCCCATATAGGCTGGGAGCTGACCTCGGCGGCCGGCACGTGCGGCCTCGTGGATAGGGGCTATTACTACTACCTGCACAGCTACGGCGTGGAGGCCGGCGGCGCGCCGTATGAAGCCGCGTATATAGAGCTGAGGAGGAGGTACGTAGCGGCTGTATGCGACGAGGGCAGAGGCATCTACGGCGTTCAGTTCCACCCCGAGAGGAGCGGCAGGAGGGGCCTGGAGGTGTTGAGGAGGTTCCTCAAGCTCGCGAGGACCTAGCCCCTATCAGCTCAGCGATCCTCCTCGCGATAGTTGCGGGAGGCTCCTCGGCGTCGAGGACGACGTAGCCCCGCTCGGCGGCTCTCCTCAGATATATCGAGCGGACAGCCCTCAGGAACTCCAGCCGTTCGTACTTCTCCGCGTCTCCGCCCCTCGCCTTTATGCGCGCCACGGCCTTCTCGGGCTCTATGTCGAGGAGCACGGTCACGTCGGGCGTCGGGACGCGGGAATTTATCAGCTCTATAAACTTTATATCGACGCCGGCGGCCCCCTGATAGGCCACGCTGGATTCGACGTAGCGCTCGGTCACAACCACGCGGCCCTCGCCCAGAGCAGGCGCTATCTCCCTCTGGTAGTGCTCCAGCCTATCGGCGGCGAACAGCAGGGCATCTGTATACGGATCTGAGGTCCCCCGCCTCAACGCCCAGCTCTTTATGAGGCGGCCGATGGGGCCGTCGCTGGGCTCCTTGGTGGCATATATCGGTAAGAGCTTCCGCAGCTCCTCTATCACCGTGCTCTTACCGCTCCCGTCTATGCCCTCCACCGCGACGAAGAGACCCACGGAGGCTCTAGAAAAGGCCTTTATAAGGCCCAGACCGTAACTGGCCGCACGCCGACTCCCCCGTTGACGTCCCCCTCCGCCTCAAGGGGCCGTCCGTCGTCTATAGATGCCTTGTGCAACACCGAATCAGTAAAAGATTCGGTTCTCGGCTTTACTGGGGGGCCTTGGCTCTCTTGATTTCCTCTATCAGCAGAGGTATTATCTGCTTGTAGTCCCCGACTATCGCGTAGTCCGAGTTCTGAACTATGGGCGCGTTGGGGTCTGAGTTGACTGCTATTATGTACTTCGACTCCTGTATCCCCATCATGTGCTGTACGGCGCCCGATATGCCCACCGCTATGTAGAGCTTCGGCCTTATGGTCTTGCCCGTCTGCCCCACTTGCCTCGTATGCGGCGCCCAGCCCGCGCGCACGGCCATCAGCGAGGCGGCCACCGTGCCGTTGAGGAGCTTGGCCAGCTCCACAAGCCACTTGAAGCCCTCAGCTGAGCCGAGCCCCCTTCCGCCGGCTACTACCACGTCGGAGGACTCCACCGGCGGCAGATCGGCTATATCGCGCTCTATCCTCTTCTCGGCGCCCAGGAAGGTCGTCCTCCTGGCGTCTAGCTCCACGGCCTCGTGTACTATCTCCCCCTTCCTGTTGACGTCGCGCGGCGGCTTGGGGAACACGCCCGGCCTCACGCTCGCCATCTGGGGCCTCCTGTGCGGCGTCTTTATGGTCGCCATCTGCGTGCCTCCGAAGGTTGGGCGTATCTGCATGAGGTCGCCCGTCTTGGGGTCTATCTCCAGCGCCGTGCAGTCGGCCGTTATGCCCGTCGTTAAGGTGTTGGCTATGAACGCAGCCAGCTCGCGGCCCCTCTTGGTGGCGCCTATCAAGAAGATCTCGGGCCTATACTTTGCCACCACCTTGGCCACGGCGTTGGCGTACTCGTAGGGGGTGTAGACCTTCAGCTCCGGATTCACCACGACGACCACCTTATCTGCGCCGTGGTATATGGCCTCCTGCGCCATCTCGTCGCTACCGGCCACAAGGACGCCGCCGACCTGGGCGTTCCCCCTCTTGGCGGCGAGATCCCGCGCCTTGCCCAACAGCTCGAGGGCGACGTCCTTTAGCCTGGCGCCGTCGTGCTCTAAATATACCCAAACGCCTTTATACTCCTCCTTGTTTATCTGGGGCCAGAGCTTGCAGGTCATGGCGGCAACAACCCCTCCTTTTTCAGCTCCTCGACGAGGGCCCTGACGGCCTCGCGCGGATCGCCCTGGAATATCCTCCTCTTCCTCGGCGGGAACGTCGCGCCTGTCTGCGCCGCCACGAAGGTGGGCGAGCCCTTCAGGCCCACGCACTCGGCGTCCAGCCCCAGCTCCTTGTTGGTGACCTGCATTATCTTCTCTCTGGCGTTGAGCTTCCTAGAGAGGCTGATCTCCCTCGGCATCTGGGTGCCCTTGGCCACCGACACCAAGGCAGGGAGGTCCATCTCGTAGAACTCGTCGACTCCCTCGTCCTCGAGGAACCGCCTCACCCTGACCTTATTCCCCTGTATCTCGGCGTCGTAGACGTAGTACACATAGGGTATGTTGAGGTGGGACGCCACTTGGGCGCCTACGTGGGCGGTCGTGCTGTCTATTGTCTCCTCGCCCGCCAGAATCAACGTATAGTCCGGCACGTACTTCTCTATGGTCTTCGCCAGCACGAACGAAGTCGCCCAGGTGTCGGCGCCGGCGAAGACCCTGTCGGTGGCCAGTATGGCCCTGTCGACCCCCATGCCTATCAAGCTCTCCAGGGCCGGGATGCCGGACGGCGGAGCCATCGATATGGCTATGACCTCACCTCCGTACTTGTCTCTAAGCTTGAGCGCGAACTCCACAGCGTCGCGATCCCACTGGTTAGTAGACAGAGGCACGCCCTCCCTGACTAAGGTGCCCGTCTTCGGGTCTATCCTTATCGCCGTGGAGAGAGGCACGGCCGCCTTGGTCAACACCACGAACTTCATCGCGATGGCAATATCGCATTTTTATAAATGTAATTACATACATCGTAGAAGCGCCCTTCGCCTAAAAAGCTAACTCCGCAGGCCGGACGCGCCCGATTTCAGCCTCAGCTCCCCCGGAGGCCTCGGACGGCTTCCGGATATGGCAAAACCCTCAGAGGCCGCGTCCGGGCGATGGGGAGGCGACGTCTTGGGATGGGGCTTGGCGCCGCGCGGCAACCCCTTGACGGAAAAAATATATTTGGGCAAACCGGCGGCTATGTGAACATATACAATTTCCTCATGAAGGGCATAGAGAGGACTGACCTCGACCCGCTGAAGTTTAGGCAGACCATAAGGCTCGCGTTGCTGGGAGGCGCGGCTCTGGCGGCTCTGGGCGCGTTCTTTACTCTAGTCAACGCGTTTCCGTTGGGGCCGCTTTTCCTCGGGCTCGGCGTATTCCTCATATCTATGCCTAAGGTTATCATAAGGGTTCGGGCGTCCTCGATAAGGGAGATGCTGAACATGGAGATTCCGTTCCTCACCGTATTGGTGCAGATGACCTTCGCGACTAAGGCGCCTCTGGAGCTGGCCATCCAGCGCATGATGAGGTACAGGGAACTGCCTGGGATAAGGACGCTGGCGGCGGCCGCCTGGAACAACACGAGGATGTTGGGCATGGAGCCGCTGGACGCCTTGAAGCGCGCCGTCGAGAAGCTCGCGCCTCAGAAGCTTATCTACCGCTTCAACTCGCTCTACACGGCGCTTAGGGTCGGCGAGGATGTAATAGCCAAGCTCTCGCTGTATATGGACATGGATATGGTTGAGTTCTCCACAGGCATGCAGAGGAGGATGGACTCCCTGGTCTCCGCCATATCGGCATCCATAGTGGGGCTCGCCATGGTGTCCGTCACGGCGATAGTGGTCGGGCGCGGCAACGCCGGCGTCTTCGTTCTGATGGGCGGGCTTCTGCCGGCGGTCATGGGCGCCGTGATGGGTATGGTCATAAACGTGCCCCTCCTCAAGATGGACTTCAGGCTCTGGCCCCTTATATTCGCCCTGGTGTCCAGCGCCGCCATGATAGTCCTAGGCTTCTTCCTCAACTTCGGCGTGTACACGCCCCTCGCGGCCGCGGCGGTTTCCGCCCTGGGATACTTCGCGACCAAGGAGAGGGTTAACGCCCGCTCCTTCGAAAGGGGGTTCATGGACTTCTCGTACGTGGTGCTCGACGAGCTGAAGCGATCCCCCTCGGTCGTAAGGGCCATGGAGAACGCGGTGACCTACGGCAACTTCGGCGACTTCACGCCGCGGGCGGCCTCCATGCTTAACGCCATAAAGTCGGGCATGACTGAGCTGGAGGAGGTAGTCATAAGAGGCATGCAGCCCATAATGGCCGTGGTCGCCAGGATATTCTTCGACATCCACAGGCTCGGCACGCTGCCGCGCTCCACCATAGACCAGCTGCAGAACTTCGTCGCCAAGCTCTTCGACTACAGAGAGCAGCTGGGCAAGGCTCTGGGCATAGTGAGGCTGTTGGCGGTGCTGGGGGCCGCCATGGTGGCGTTCGTCAACGCCTCGATGATAATCATGACCCAGGCCATGGCGGGAGTCGCCGGCGGCGGCCCCGTCCCTGCGGCCGGCCTCGGAGGCGGGGGCATCGGCATGCAGTTCCTCTACCTGGCCTTCGGCATGCTGGCCGTCGGCTACTACTTCCTGTTCGCCAAAGTCAGCTTCTCGACTAGGGGCGGGCTTATATACCTCTCAGTCTTTTACATTTCTATGTTCCTAGTAATTATGGTGACGACCGGCGTGTTGAAGCCGCCCAGCAACCCATCTGCGGGTTGATAGACAGCGGCGCTCCCTCTAGTCAACACCATGGACTTCATCGCGATGGCGATATCGCGTTTTTATAATCTTGATAATTACATATATCGTAGAAGCGCCCTTCGCCTAAAAGCCGCTCATGTCCCGATCCTCCTCGCCGCGCTCTCGACGCTCCCTCGCGGCCGCGCCTCACAGGATCCGTATGTACTCCTTGGCCTTCGCGAATATCGACCGCTTCTTTGGTCTATACACCTCCCTCACCCCGCCTTCGTGGGGCTCCAGTCGGCTGAACTCCAGCTCAAGCCTCCTGACGTTGACGCCCCCGTCTGCGGAGCAGTAGGCCCAGCCGCCGAATAACGATATGCACGCCTCCGACCCGTCCCTCGACGCGTACGCCTCCACGGAGTAGGGGTTCACGAGGCCCACCGGCCCCTGCCCTATCAGCTCCGCCATCCACGGAAACCTCCGCAACACGCGCGCCATCCCCGCGATGCGCTCCCTCGCGCGGGGGGCCCACGTCCTCAGCCAATCGACGCCGAATACGCCCAGCTCGGGCCACTCCCTCAGGATCCGTTCGACTGGGTCTGCCTGCCCGGGAGGTCTCCTCACCGCGCCCTCGTCCACGCCGTTGCCCGAGCTCATGCCCTCATCCTCCTCGCCGCGTTCTCGACGCCCTCGACGGCCGCTCCCGCCGCCGGGCGGATGGGCATCCCGTACTCCCTGCAGGCGGCGAGCCAAAGCGCCGCGGCGTCCTCAAGGAGGGCGTGGAGAGGGTTGGGGAGGAGGTCTGGGGCGTCGGCTAGTTCAGCCTAAGGGATATGGGTTGCCTGGCGAGGGACTGCGCGAGGGATGAGGTGGCCAGGAAGTTCGTGGACCCCGCCCTCGAGCTGATGATGCTGGACAAGGCGGCGAGGGGCGGATTCGATAGGAGGGAGGCCCTGCTCCGCTTCGGCGAGATGTACGCCACGGCGATAGCGGGGGACGGCTCGGTGGAGCCGAGGGAGGTCGTGCTGACCGTCGGAGGGGAGCTTGGCGGAGGAGCTACGCTCCTGCGCCTTGCTACGTTGCATCTGCTCAATGATCTTCTGCCCGGCGAGCTGAAGTTCGACGTGCGGACGTACGTGGAGGAGGGCATATACCTCATAGCAACCACCAGCGACGACGCGGTGAGGCTCATGCGCTTTCTTGCCGTGACGGCGCCCTCCGCCGGCGGAGGGTATTTGAGCCCCAAGTTCGATGGTTTCGTGGAGGCGGCCAAGGTGGAGGTGCGGCCCGGCGGCATAAGGCGGACTCCAAGAGGCCGCGTCGCCGCTGGTTTGGTCATATCGGAGGGCAGCGTTGAGGTGAAGTACAACGTCTATCTGCGCAGAGATGCGATCGTGCTCCAATTCCAATCGTCGGACCGGGGCCGCGCCGAGCTCGCGGCGCGCTTGCTAAGGCTTGCTGGAGTCAGCGTGGAGGTGAAGAGGGTTGGCGAAAGAGGCGTGTGGCAAGTCTGGGCCGCTACAGACATGCTTGCGGTCAGCCGTGAGGAGCTTAGAAAAGCCCTCGCCGAGATCGTCAGGAAGGCCGCCGAGAACGGCTGGGTGGACGCCGGCAGGGCGGAGCGCTGGCTCGACAAGCTGGAGAGAGGCCTTACGGTGAGGGAGGACTGGCCTAAGTACCTCGTGGGGCTTGACCATAGCGGCGCGCTTGAGGTCAAATATCAGCCCACAAACCCCAGCAACATAGAGCGGGAGGCACAGCGGCTTAGGGCCATGGGCCTCGTGGAGGGCCGCCACTTCACGATGAGGATGCCGGAGGGCGGAAAGAAGGGCTACGTGAGGATCCTCAGGGAGGGCCTTGAGCGCGCCGCCTGGCTTTCAGCCCACGGCGAGGGAGAACAGCGGAGGCTCGCGGCGGACTTCGTAGAGTACATACTGGAGAGGGCCGAGAAGGAGGGCGAGGAGGTCCACGAGAAGGCCCTGGAGATCGTGAAGAGGGGAAAGGAGGTGGGCTCCTTGAGGCTTACAGATGTAAAGGGAAGGGAGGTCTTCGTCGGGGGCAAGAGGCACGTGGTGGACGTCCTCGGCGGAGGGGCCCTCGAGGAGGGAGGGAGTGGCAGGAAGTTGCTGAGGATTCAGATAACCGCCGAGATCGACGGCGTCAAGAGCGACTATGAGGTAGCCTTCGGCAGATATGGGGCCAAAAACGAGGCTAGGGGCTTCGCCGCGGCGAGAGCCAACGCGCCGGGAGGCAAGGAGGCAGACGCCGAGAGGTTCGCCGCATTGGTGGAGGCCCTTACGGGCGAGGAGCCGAGGATATACCGCAGGAGCGACGGCAGGATAGAGATCGTGTGCGGCAGGGAGCATCTAGACGGCTTCGCCCGCTACGCCGAGCTGGCAGAGGCCATAGAGAAATGGCTGGAGGAGACGGGCCGCCGATAGGCCTGTGGGGGCTTCCGCAGTAGATCTACAGAAGGACGTACAGCGAGTTAGCTGAGACCACGGGCGTGGAGGAGTTTCGAAACGCCGCCAAGTGGGTCTGGCGAGGAGCAGTGATCTCTTTCTTCCTCGTAGGCGCCCCCTCATACCGGCAGGTAAAGCATATGTCATCTTAGGCACAACACGCTGAGAAGGAGCAGTAGTAGCAAGCCCATGCGTGGCGCGTAACACTATGCGTCTTCGGCTCGGCGGTTAATGTTTTAATAAGATCGGCATCGGGGGTGTTATGAGCGAGTTGCCGCGCGGAGCCTCTATGGACTTTCGCCAGATAGAGGAGAAGTGGCAGAGGCGCTGGGCCGAGGCCCGCGTCTTCGAGCCGTCGCCGGAGCCCGGCAGGCCCAAGTTCTTCATAACCGCGGCCTATCCCTACCCCAACGGCGCCATCCACATCGGGCACGGCCGCACGTACCTGATCGCCGACATAATGGCGCGTTACCACCGCCACAAGGGCTACAACGTCCTCTTCCCCATGGGGTTCCACTACACCGGCACGCCCATACTGACGGTGGCGGAGTCCATAGCGGCCGGCGACGTCCACGCCATGGAGGACTTCAAGGCCATCTACGACGTGCCCGAGAGAGCTGAGAAGATGGGGGACCCCCTCTATCTGGCCACTACTTCAGGAGCTGTCCAACAGTACATGA
>JC3454_100999_pt1 | contig 12391 bp, 10 predicted proteins | sample YNP_Site_4_FD_21673 | JGI IMG/M metagenome (IMG submission 21673) | reverse complement strand
CTGCTCCGAGAACTTTCTGCACACGGACTCCTCAATTACGTCATCCATATGTCGGGCTTCCGACAAGGCCTCCTCTATGGTGCCTCTTGCGATTAGCTCGTACACGCGAGCCACAGTCTTGCCGGGAGCCCTCCTAACTACCCTCCCCACTCGCTGCAACATCTGCCGCTTGGAGCCGCTGCCGCTGACCACCACGGCGACGTCGGCGTCGGGCACATCCACGCCTTCATCCAATACGGTGGTGGTCACCACCACCTTGGAGGCTCCCGACAGGAACCGCGAAAAAGCAGAGGTCCTATCGCGTTCTTCGGACGTTATCAGCTCGGAACGTATGGACTCCTCGCGCAATCTACCGTATACGGCCTTGGCTTGTTCCAGGAACTGGGTGAAGACGAGCACTTTATGGCCTAGGGCGACTTCCCTCTTGACGACCTCGACGGCTATCGGGATCTTCGACGAGATCTGCGACGCTATGTTTCTAAGGACTATCGCGTTGTCTGTGGCGGCCTGCGCCGATCTATAGCTCTGCTCCTCCTCGAGGCTAGGCTTGATATATATCCTGTAATGCTCCACGGGCACCACCAGGCCCGCCTCGATCATCTCCCCATATGTAGCTCTATATACTAGGGGACCCACCGCTTCATATATCAACATCTCGTTGCCGTCTTCGCGCCTAGGCGTGGCGGATAGAGCCAGCCTGAAGGGCGAGTCGAGGGCTAGGGCCACCTCCTTGAAGGTCTCGGCGGGGACGTGGTGGGCCTCGTCGAAGACCACCACGCCGAACCTCCCCACCAGCTCGTCTATGTACTTCACCGCCGAGTTGTAGATAGCCACGGTGACGTCCCTCACGTCGTGTCTACCCGCCCCCAACATGCCGGGGCTCACTCCCAGATGCCTCCTAAGCCTCTCCGCCCACTGGGCTGCCAGCTCCTGCGTGACGGCCAGCACGAGCGCCGTGGTTGACGCCCTCGCCAATGCGGCCATGGCTATGAACGTCTTACCTCCGCCGGTGGGCACGGCTATGGTGCCTCTTCTCCCCGCCTTCTCCCAGCTGTCGACCGCCCTCCTCTGGAAATCGTGGAGAGATATATTCTGTCCATATTCAATCCGTCCATACTCCAGATCTCTCTTCAGGACGATATAGCCGTATTTCCTTAACACATCAGAAATTTTCTCTCTGATAAATACTGGATATTTTATAATTATTTTATCATTTTCTCTTGACATTTTAACAAGTTTTATAAATATCTGTTTAACTTCGCCGTCCTTCCCGACCACGTTATAGGCCAGCTTGAAGTTGCCCAGCTCCGCGGCCAGCTCCCTCCCGGCGAAGTTGAGCACGGCCTTCGTCGGCCAGAGCTCCACGCGCCTCCACGCGACGCGGCGCTCGTAGAGGGACTTGAGGCGCTCCGAGCTGAGGGCTATCTCCACGGCGCTCCTCACGGCCGCCTCTAGGTCGCCTCTGATCTCCAGGCCTCTAACCAGCGACCTGAACTCCTCGGCTGCGCGCCGCACGTATTCCTCATAGGAGGAGACCTCCGCTATGGCCTTTCGATCCGACGCTATGAAGTCTCTGATGAACCTAGTCGCGGAGACGAGGTGGGACGAGCCGTAGGAAGCCGCCACGTACGGCCTCAGGCGGTCGGCTATGTTCCCCACCACCAGTACCGCGTCGCCGGAGCCGACGCCGCTGGCCTTCGCGACCTCGTCCAGCTCCTCGTCGCTGAGGTCGAGCAACGCCTTCAGCGCATATAGAGACGCGGGATCCCTCAATCTGCCTACCCATCCGCCGCCGGTCCATCTAAACCCCATCCTCTTCAGCTCCTCCTTCACTCTAGATATCCTGTCCCAGCTCCACTCCCTCACTATCTCCACGCCGTTAACAACTACGCGAAACTCCACAGAGGGATGTGGCATATATTAATTGGGCCTAACTGACATGTGTTGGACGACTACCTAAACTGGGAGAGGTACCTGATTAGGTCTGAGGTGGATCTGCCCGAGGAGTACCAGTACCAGGGACGCCTCTACAGGCTGGCGCCGGCGGATAGGCTGTATATAGCCGGGATGGGGGGCTCGGGCGTCGTAGGGGACCTAATAAGGGACCTCTCCTTCGTCTGGGGGTGGCCCTTCGAGGCGGTTGTCGTCAAGGACTACTTCTTCAGGGGGGGCGGCGGGCTCATGCTCGCCGTGTCCTATTCGGGCAACACGGTCGAGACCATCACGGCCGCGGCGGCCGCGCTGAGGCGGGGCATGCCCGTCATCGCCATAACCACGGGCGGCAAGCTGGCCGAGATGGGCATCCCGACGATCAAGGTGCCGAAGGCCTCGGCGCCCCGCGCGGCCCTGCCGCAGATGTTGACGGCGGCTTTATGGACCTTGAGGAAGATCTATGGAGTAAACTTCGACGCGCCTTCCTCACTGCCCTACGACGAGAGGCTGGCCGATAGGCTGGTTAAAACCCTCGGCGCGAGGCCCACCATAGTGGCGCCCGTATCCATGCAGGGCCTGGCCTATAGAGTCAAGAACGAGGCCAACGAAAACGCCAAGCTGGATCCGTCGGTCGAGATCCTGCCGGAGGCCCACCACAACTGGATAGAGGGCGCCTCAGGCCCCATAATGGCCATGACGAGCCCCGACATACCTGCCGAGCACAGAACCAGGGTGAGGCTCACCGTGGATCTGCTCTCCGGCGAGGTCTTCGAGGTGCCTATGACCGTCGGCGGGATCTTGACGTTCTTAAAACACGTGGGCATAGCCACCGTGAAGATCGCGTCGGCCAGAGGGATAGACCCGCTGAAGACCCCGAGGATAGACGAGCTGAAGAGAAGGCTTCCGTGATGCTTGAGGCGCTCGGACTGGCCGAGCTGGCCGTCTTGGGGTTTGCGTCCTACCAGGACGTAAAGACAAGAGAGATAGACGCCTGGGTTATAGCGCTTCTATTTCCGCCGGCCCTCGCCGCGGCGTACCTCTCGTGGAGCGCGCCTCTGTACATAATGTCGCCCATATTGGGCCTCGTGCTGGCCCTGGCCATGCGGCTCACCGGGAGCGGATACGCGGATTCGTTGGCCATAGCGGCGCTGTCCCTATTCCCGCCGTTCTCGCCCGCGTTGCCCACTCCGGCAGTCGTGGTGCTGGGCGCCGGCATATCGGTGCTGGGGACGTCCATATGGCTGCTTTTGGTCAACAACAGGAGGCCGTGCAGGATGACGCTGACTCAGAAGTTCACGCATATATGCGTAACCCGCGAGGAGGCCCTCAAGAGGAGCCATAGATATATCATAGGCGAGGTCAGGGACGTCGAGAAGTACAAGCCGCCGGAAAGGATAGAGGGCGACTACGTGGTGGCTAGATACGGAGTGCCGTACGTGGCCCACATGGCGCTTGGATTTGCCCTGTATTTGGCGCTGTACGGACTTGTCGGACCTCCGTAGCGGAGGCGCTACAGAACCCCGAAGTCTTTATATTCCCCTCTATACTCCTCCCTCGATATCTCGACCTCCCTGACCTTAGTGCCCTGCGGACCGGCGTAGGCCCATCTCAGCACCGCGTCTACGTCCCTCTCCTCGCCCTCCAGCACCGCCTCGGCCACGTCGTCGGAGAGGAAACGCACCCACCCGACGACGTTGTTCCTCCTCGCCACATCCCTCATTATCTGCCTAAAGGGCACGCCAGGCAGGTTCAGCTCTCCTCTTATGAATATATGGAGACGGATCTTCACTTTTCCTCCTCCGCCTCCACCGCGCGGACTCCTATGGACAGAAGCCTCCTGAAGACTCTGTCCATAAGCCTCACGTAGGCGCCTCTATGGCCCACGAACGAGCCGAACTCGCTGCGCCTGACGGCCACCAACAGCTCGGGGCCTGCGAAATCCACATCCAGTATGTGCTTCGCGATCCAGCCGGCGGGGTGCAGGGCCCTTATCCAGTTCTTGAAGTCGAGGGTCATCTCGACGAGCCTCAGCCTAAGCCCAACGTCGTTCTCTATGCTCTTTATTCGCTCGCCCCCTCTGCCCACCGCCCTCCCCAGATGCCCCTCCTTCACGAAGACCAAGGCGTCGGGGACGTCGCCCTTTATGCCCAGAGACTCCTTGTCCGACTTGAACTCTATCGCCGTTATCACGTCGGCGTCCGGGGCGTAGACCTTGAAGGCGTCCTCCACGTACCTCTCCGAATCGGTGAGCCGGCGTTTCCGCATGCGTAGCTCCAAGGCGAGCTTTATACCCCTCCTGGCCCCCGGCCTCACGATGTCCTTAACGCCCAGATCCACCACGACGGCCTTCTCCTCGCCCAACAGAGCCTCCCTCAACAACGTCGCGCCGTCTGCGCCGTCCTCGCCGCGTTGAAACACTGGGTCGCCCGCCACGATCAACTTGCTGTTTCTGCCCAGCCTTATGAGGACCTCCGCGGCGCTGTCCGGCTGGACGTTCTGAGCGTCGTCGAGGAACATGACGGTATCGTCGAAGGTCCTCCCCTCAGATAGTTCACGTCGGTCACCACGACGGCCTCCTCCCTCAACAGCTTCTCTATCTCGCCGCTCGTCGCATATTCGCCCAAGATGTCTTGGATGTACGCGGCGGCCAGCTTGTAGTACATCTCGCCCAGATCCTCAGGCGTGAGCGCGCGGCCCGTCGACACGTCGACGATGGGCCTCGCTATCACGAACCGCTTGTATCTGCCGCTCTGCACCGAGGATATGCCGTAGGCTATGCTCAACAACGACTTGCCGGTGCCCGTGGGGCCGAAGAGCCCGACTATCTCGTTCTCCGAGTCCGACAGCGCGTTGAGAGCCCGCTCCTGCCCCACCGTCTGCGGCTTTATCTTGTCGATCACGCATTGGCGAGAGGCGCAGTTTAAAAGCTATACGGCCGCGCGCTTGGGCCGGGGCGGCATCCGCAGTCCACGCAGGCCGTCGCCCTGCCAGCGGGAGGACCGAGAAACGGAATGCTTTAAACCCAGACCCCTCAGTGTGCCATGGCCCGATATCTGGTGGGGAGGGACTTCGCCTTCCCGGAATACGTCCCCCGCTTCCCGCGGCAGTACGACTTCGACGTGGTTAAGCTCGACTTGGACGTAGAGCTAGACATCTGGAGCCGCGAGGTTAGGGGCGTCGCGAGATACAGGGTGAGGGCCAAGAGGGACCTCCGCAGGCTGGCGCTCGACGCCGCCGAGCTCGAGGTGCTGGGCGCATCGACCGGCTACTCCTACGACGGGGAGAGCATATCCCTGGATCTGAACCTCCCGGCGGGCCGCGAGGCCGAGTTCGAGGTAAGGTATAGGGCGAGGCCCCGCAAGGGCATCTACTTCGTCCTGCCCGACAGACATCACCCCTACAGGGTGCCCATGGCCTGGACGCAGGGCGAGAGCGAGGACAATAGATACTGGATCCCTCTGCCCGATACGCCGAACATCAAATTCCCCTGGAGGCTCTCCATAACGGTCCCCAAGCCCTACGTCGCGGGGAGCAACGGCGTATTGGTGGAGGTGAGGGACGGCGGCGACAAGCAGACGTTCGTCTGGGAGATGAGGCACCCCATGTCGCCCTATCTGATAGCGCTCGCCGCAGGCGACTTCGAGATAGCCCGGGACAAATGCGGCGACGTAGAGCTGGAGTACTGGCTGCCGAAGGGGCGCGCCGGGGTGGCTCAGTACAGTTTCAAGAACACCTGCAACATAATGAAGTTCTTCGAGGAGTATCTAGGGGTTCCTTACCCCTACGAGCGCTACGCGCAGGTGGTGGTCCAGGAGTTCGTCTACGGAGGGATGGAGAACACCACGTTCACGATCCTCACAGACTGGACCCTTCACGACAAGCACGCGCACTGCCCCTACGAGGACTTCCCCTGCCTCCAGGAGGACTTCTCCTCGGATCCCCTCGTGGCCCATGAGATGGCCCATCAGTGGTTCGGCGATTTGGTCACGGCGAAGGACTGGGGCCACATCTCCATAAACGAGTCGTTCGCCACGTTCATAGAGGCCCTCTGGACGGAGCGCTCTAAGGGCAGAGACGAGTACCTCTACGAGATGTACCTAAACCTCAGGGCGTACCTCAACGAGTACAGCACGCGCTACGCCAGGCCCATAGTGACCAACCTCTACGCGATACCTGAGGAGGTCTTCGACAGGCATTCCTACGAGAAGGGGTCTGTCGTCCTACATACGATAAGGAGCCTGCTGGGCGACGAGGCGTTCAGAAGGGGGCTCAAGCTCTTTCTGGAGCGCCATAGGTACAGGAACGCCGATATAGAGGATCTGAGGAAGGCCCTGGAGGAGGCCAGCGGCATGGATCTCGAGTGGCTGTGGCGGCAGTTCTTCTACTCGGCCGGCCACCCCGTCGTGAAGGCCTCCTGGAGCAAGAACAACGGAGTGAGGCTGGTGCTGGAACAAGCCCAGCCGGACGACAGCTTTCCCGTGTACACGTTGCCGCTGGAGATCGAGGTGGCCTACGAGGACGGGCGGCGGGACAAAATATCGGTGAGCTTCTCTGAGAAGCGCCTGGAGGTGCCCCTCGGGGAGAAGGCCAGATATGCCTGTATAGACCCGGACTTCAAGCTGCTCAAGGTGGTGGAGCTCAACTTCCCAGTAGAGGCGCTCGGCGCCATGTTGGACGACGCGAACCTCTACTGCAGGTTGCAGGCCGTGGAGGCCCTGCGGAGAAACGGGAGCAACAGAGCCGTCGAGTTCCTGGCCAAGGCGCTTCGCGACAAGTTCTGGGGCGTCGCCGCCGAGGCGGCGCGCGCGCTCGGCGCCATAGGCACGGCCGACTCGGTCAAGGCGTTGATGGAGGCCTACCGCGATGTACGCCACCCGAGGGCCCGGCGCGCGGTGATGGAGGCGCTGGGCAACGCGAGGCGGCGCGAGGCCGCGGAGTTTCTGGACAGGGTGCTGCACGACGGTTCGGAGAGCTACTACGTCAGATACGAGGCGGCGAAGGCCCTGGGTAAGACCAAGTGGGAATTCGCCGAATATAGCCTCAGGAAGGCTCTAGGGTACGGCGGACATATGGACGTGGTGACCAGAGGCGCCATAGAGGGGCTCGCCGAGCTTGGGAGCGACGGAGCTCTTGAGGTGGTCCTGGCACATGCCGGCGAGGACAAGCCGACCTGGATCAGAATGACCGCAGTCCAGTCGCTCTCCAAGTTCGGCCCCAGGCCGCAGGTGCTGGAGGCGTTGCGCAGGGCGCTGCGCGACGATAACTACCGCATAAGGGCTGCCGCCGTTACGGCGGCCCTGGACCTAATGGACGCGCGGCTGATGCCCGATCTACAGGAGCGGGCTGAGAGGGACGTGGACGGAAGGATCAGGAGGATGGCCCGCGAGGCCGCTGAGAAGATTAAAAGGGCCATGGACCGCGGCGCTGAATACCAGAAATTGCGGGAGGAGGTGGAGAAGCTACGCGACGAATATAGGAAGCTGCTCGACAGGTTGTCGCGCCTCGAGAGGTGAGGCCTCCTCGCGGGCGCGTTAGAGGATGAACGAGAGGTATATCGCGGCGAGGAACATGACCGCCCAGACCGCTAGATTCCACCTGAAAATCTTGGCACCGTCGAGAGGCCCGAGCGGCAGCAGGTTGAAGAAGGCCACGAAGGAGTTGAGCCTCATTAGATATATCAGGAATTGGGCTGTCAGAAGGCCGAGTTCCACCGGCAGGGAGAGCAGGGCCAGCGATAGCAGAGCCACCGCCATGTTCGTCGCGGGCCCCGCCAGAGAGATGAGCCCGTCGTCTTCGCGCGTATAGCTGTAGCAAGATATGAGGGTGTAGCCGGATATGAACAACACAGGGCCCCTCGCGAAGATTCCGACGAGGCCGTTGACCAGCAAGGTGACCAGGAAGCCGGGCCGGTAGAGGACAAACCTAGACCAGCAGCCCCTGCGTCTGGCGATCTGCCTGTGCGCAAGCTCGTGGGGGACTATGGCTATGGCCACCGCGGTGGTCGGCAACAGGATGCCCGCTATGGGGTTGTTGAAGTTGAGGAGGTAGGCGACCGCCACCGACGCTATGGCGAGGAGGAAGTCCACAGCCTCGCTGGATCTGTAGGGCCTATAGGGCCACCCCATGGGGGGTCCGCGCAGCCGCGTTATAAAGGTTTAGCGGAAAGCCTCGCCCTAGGGCGGGGTGCCGGTTCGTCAAAGTTTTTTGTGTGAGGTGGACACATGGGGAGCGTGAGGAGGGCTGTTGCCGTGGAGGTGGAGAGCCCGCCGCCCGAGCTTTCCGCCGTGGAGGAGGCGTACCGCCGCATCGTGGAGGAGGCCGCGGTATACGTCGCAGAGAGGGGGAGGCTGGAGAGGGAGAAGTACAGCGAGCTGTACCGCCGCTTTAGGGAGCTGTATCCTCATCTTCCCGCCCAGCTGATCCAGCAGGCCATGAACCAAGGCGTCGAGGCGGGGAGGTCGTTTCTGGAGGCGAGGAGGGACGGCCGGGTCCACAAGCCCCGCCCCGAGGTGAGGCGGGTCTCGATGAGATTCGCCAAGGACAGCTGGAGCTACCGGAAGACGGCCGCCTCAGCCGCCCCCGTCAGGCTGGCGCTGTCGCTCCCCGGCGGGAGGAGGGAGGTCTGGATAAAGCCCCACAGGAGGTTCTGGCTCTACTGGTGGAGAGTCTTGCGCAAAGAGGCCGAGCTCGCCTCCACCCTCATGCTGAAGCGGAAGAGGGACAGGTGGTATGCGATATTCACCTTCGACGTACAGCCGAGGGGGGAGCCTCCGGCGGAAGTAGTTACCTTCGACGTAAACGAAAACACGGTCGCAGTCGCCAGGGTGAGCCTCTTGGCCACAGTAGACGCCGTGGCGCGGTGGAATAGGCAATATCTAGATCCAGCTATATACTCCATAAGGACGGACTTCGGCCGCCTCGCGAAGAGGTACGAGGCGGTTAGAGGCAGAAAGCTGGAGGAGCTGAAGCGGAAATACCCATACGCCGGGAGAGACGACGAAGAGAAAGTACAGAACGTGACGGACACCAGGGAGTTTAGAAAATTCGCGAAGAGACTCCGCGAGAGGAGGCGGAAGGAAGGCCGGGTAAGGCATATCGCCCGTGAGATGACGAAGAGCCCAGCCGTGATTATTACCGAGGAGCTGGGCAAGAACCCGCAAGAGGGGATGATCGGCGTTGAGGAGAAGAAGGTGAAGAAAAGAGAGCTGAGACACCGCGTCAAGCAGACGCCGTTTAAGAAGTTGCTCAAGACAATAGAGGACAAGGCGAGGGAGACTGACTCTGTAGTAGTTTACGTCTCGCCGTATCGCAACAGCCGGGTGGCCCCATCCACTTCGCGCCCCTGAGGGACAACGGCGATTGGCACATACTGCACTGTCCCCACGGCCACGCCGTGGATAGAGACGCGGCGGCGGTGTTGAACATGCTGTGGAAGGCCACGCCGGAGGGCGCCGTGAAGGGCGTCTGGTGGGACGTGAAGGAGGTAGGGAAGAGGCTGAAGAGGGAGGTCGTGCCGAAGGAGGCCGTGAGGAGGGCGAATCCCATCATTCCGCGGCCAGTTGCGTACGCCGTCTGGACCTCGCTCAAGGCCCTCCAGGCCGGCGACAAATGGCCCGCGGTGCTGGCCCGGGCCGCTCCCATGACCCCCGCCCGAGGGGCCCATGAAGGCGGGGCGAGGGCGCCTGTGAACCGCCCAGGGGGAACCCTTTAGGGCGGGGAGGAGGTCAGCTCTTTAAAAGTTCCGCCGCGCTCATTCGGGACATTAATATACCCCTGCAGTATGGGGCATGCCGGTATATCTGATAGACCATCCCTATGCGCAACACGTCCTCACCAAGCTGCGCGACAGATCCACCGCCAGCCTCGAGTTCCGCAAGGGGCTTGTGAGGCTCGGCCGCATAATGGGCTACGAGGTGGCCAGGAGATTTCCCAAGAGGGAGGTGGCGGTCAGGACGCCGCTCGGGGAGGCTAGGGGCATCGTCCTCGAGGATCTGGACAGGGTGGTCATAATCGAGGTGTTGAGGGCGGCCATGCCGCTCGTCGAGGGCCTCCTCAAGGCCTTCCCGGAGGCCAGGATAGGCGTTATTGCGGCCAGGAGGAGGGAGGAGGGAGGGACCGTGAGCGTCGACGTGTACTACGTCAGGATTCCCGACGTTGAGGGCTCCGTGGTCCTCATAGCCGACCCCATGCTGGCCACCGGGGTCACCATGGCCTCCGCTATACGGGAGGTGCTGAAGAGGGGCACGCCGAAGAGGTTGCTGGTGGCCTCGGTGATAGCCACGCCGGTGGGCGTAGAGCGCGTGCTGGCCGCATACCCCCACGCGGAGATATACGCAGTAGCCATAGACGAATTTCTCGACAAAAACGGGTTCATAGTGCCGGGGCTCGGCGACGCGGGCGACAGGGCGTTCGGCTGACTTCAGGCGGGACTGCATCCTAGCGCGCCGAGCGCGTCGAGATCGCTGTACGTCCCGGCGCGCGTCGGCAAGGACCACCAGTTGGCCAGGGTAGCCCACTGGGGTACGGGATATGTTATATCCGAATTTGTGGACGCCGAGAAGTCGATCGCCGGTATCACCTTGGCCGGGTCCCAGGGATAGACAGAAAGCCTCTCGGCAACGCTCCACGGTATATACAGCGACTTGCCCGGACAGAAATACTGGCGTACCCACGTCCCATTTCTATTTAGATATATATAGAATCCGTCTATGTATTTAGTGAAATTATTATCTACATATATATAGATACCTGAACTGTTAATAAGGATATATGGCTTTATATATACATATGATATAGATCCGTGCATCAGCTCGACGGACCCTAGGCCTACGTCGAAGCCGGCGTACGGCTCCAGATCCCCCTGCACGGCCGCTCGACCCGCCGAGCAGTCGGCCCTCCAGTAGACGTAACGGCCCTGCGAGATGTCCAGCGGGAGCCAGCCCAGCGGGGCGCAACCTGAGGGAAACCAGCCGGCCAGAGAGGGGGGATACGGCGTGGTGCCGTTTACCGCCAGGCAGAAGAACGCGGCCATGATCTCGCTAGGGCGCAGTATGCGCGCCATGTCGTCAGACACCGTGTAGTTCATCGCCAGCGCGGTCGTGTAGTAGTAGCCGTAGCTCGCCGTGTTGCCTACGGCGAATTCTATCCAGAAGAACCCGCTGGAGGTAGGCGACAGGAGCCAGCCCGGCGGCGTCGGGGCCAGCCCGCAGCCGGACGCGTTGGGGAGCGGCATCGCCGAGCCGGGCACTATTAGGTATGGCCTGTAGGGCTCCAGCACGAACGTTCCCAGCGAGATGTTGTACGTCCCTTCGGCCGGCCAGGTCGATCCGGCCCAAGACCCGTTGGCGTACCGCGCGCCGCTTGCGTTCACGTAGATGGACATGCTGACCGGAGATCTGCCCAGCCACATGACGGCCAGGCCGTAGGCCGCTCCCCTCAGCACGGCGTTGCCCGCGAATTCGCCGTTCCACCAGGCCTCTCGTGGATCTGCGCAGAAAAGCGAGCGGCACGGGACCAGGGGGACCAGCGACCACAGGACGACTCCGGCGGGCTGGCCGTTGCCGCCCCTGACGACGCTCGCCACGTAGGGCGCGGCGCTCTGCGCCTCGATCTGCCACGGCCGCGGCACGACGACGTAGACGTCGGCCGGGTAGGCCGGCCCGCCGGGAGGAGGCGAGACGAAAACGGCGTCTTGGGACGTTCCCGCGAGGCCTGTCACGGGGTCCACCGCCGGGCCTTTGGACTGGTAGTAGCCGCCGAGCAAGGTGGCCCAGACGTAGCTGGGCGATGCCGAGTAGGACCAGCGCGATAGAAGCATGGCCAGGCCGTAGGTGGTCCGATCAGGTGGAGCTGGGTAGGACCACGGGATTAGCCGCGACGTGGCTCCGTAGCCGCCTATCTCGGTGAGTATGACGCCTCCGAGGCGCCCGTCCCAGGCCACGTTGCCGCCTAGAGGGCTCGCTACAATGTAGCCGGAAGCTCCGCCATAGCCTCTGGGGAAATAGCCTATATAGCGGCCTCCGAAGATGAGATATCCCAGCAACGAGGCGTAGAGGTCTGAGACGCCTCCGGCGGGCATGTAGACGTCCGCCGACCCTCCCTCTATCCAGATCTCGGCGGAGCCGAGGCGTAGGTACGGTTCCCAGAGGGCGTCGCCAGGCCACTCGATATATGTATAGAGGTTGTAGTAGTTCCAACCGCCCGAGCCGTAGGCCAGAGGCGACAGCGCGAATGGACCCAGCGAGGGAAGCTCGCCCGGGTATACAGACGCCAGCAGATGGCTGACCGCTGCGGCGAAGTTGGGCCACTGCGCCGTGTAGGTGCTCGCCAGGACTCTATAGGTTGGGTCGAGGAGGGCCACCAGCCCCTCAGCCGTCTGGTTCAACAGGATGTAGCTGGTGGGGAGCGCCACCACCCCCGGCGCCTTCGGGGATTCCACCTCCAACGGCGCTGTCCACGA
>JC3454_101211_pt1 | contig 12882 bp, 12 predicted proteins | sample YNP_Site_4_FD_21673 | JGI IMG/M metagenome (IMG submission 21673) | reverse complement strand
GATGCGGCAGATATTGGCAGAAAGATGTGGAGGTGGACATAGTGTGTGTAGAAGATGGACACATCACGGCGGTCGAAGTCAAGTGGAGCGACTTGGGTCAAGACGACGTGGAGGAGATCATCGAGGACTTAAAGAGAAAGCTGGGGGGCCGTGAGGGGGATTACTACGTGGCGGCCAGAAGAGGGCCTCGCGACCCCCGGGTATTGACGGCGGAGGACGTATTTGGGAAAAACTAGATGTCCGCAACCCGGCGGCCAACAGCCGCTCAATTATCCTTGGGTCGCTCGGAGCTGGGCCGTTGCGGCCGGCTTCACCGCGGCCGGAGGCGGCTGGAACCGCACGTCTGTCTTCGCGTGGCGGATAGGTATGGCGTCGACGGGACGTGTTCTTAGCTACGCCAGGGATTATTGCCTAATGCCTGCCACGGACTCGGCGAGCTTGGAGACGGCCTTCGCGATAGCCTCTAGGGGAGGCGCGAGGCGCGGCTCGGCCTGGGCCAGCACCACGGCGCCGGGCAGAGTCCTAAGTCCGCCTCTGTAGACAGCCACGCCGCCCCACTCCACCACGACGCTGCCTATCGCCATGGTCCTCCCCTTATTGTCGCGGCCACCACCGCGCCCTCGAAGGGGTAGAGGAGGTAGGTGGCGGTTATGCTGGAGCCCATGTAGGGTATATAGACCCTGGGACCGCTCTCCTGAACGCGAAGGGCCCCACAGAGTCCACGATCTTGGCCCATCTGGCCCCAGAGCCTCGACCGCCTTCACGTGGCCCTCGAGCCACTTGGCTATATTCGACCTATCCGGCGGCTCGTAGCTCGTCCCCAGAGCCTCGGCCACCTTCCTCAGGAACTCGTCGTAGGCCTCGACGTACGGCGCCGCGTAGGCCCGCGCCTCCTCGAGGCCGACGGGGACCTCGTCGTATCCGCCCGGCCCTCTGCCCACCGCTGTGGCTCCCTCCGGCCTGATTATTAAAGTGGCGTCCTCCAAATCGCGGAATCTCCCCACGGGCACCGAGAAGTCCATGTACGATCTTGCGCCTATAAATATGGAGCATCCTCCGCCCAAGCTTATAAAAAGGCCGGCGATCTAGACCTATGCCTCCGGTGTTGGTCGTGGAGGGGCTCAGGCTCTATTACGGCATGGGCAGGGACGTAGTCAAGGCAGTCGACGGGGTCTCCCTCGAGCTGGATAGGGGGGAGGTCTTGGCCGTCGTGGGGGAGTCGGGCAGCGGCAAGTCCTCCCTGGGCTATGCCATTATGCGCCTACTGCCCGAAAACGTCGTCCTCTACGACGGGAGGATATTGCTGCATGACGGCGGCGCCGAGTTCGACATCGTCTCCATGGACGAGGAGGCGTTGAGGCGCGACGTGAGGTGGAAGCGCATATCCATGGTTTTCCAAGCCTCGATGAACGCCATCGACCCCGTCTCGACCATAGGGGATTTCATATACAGGATAGTCAGAGAACATAGGCCGGATCTCGACAAGAGGAGGGGGCTTGCGGCGGCCGCCGAGGCGATAAAGTCTGTGGGCCTCCCCGCCTCGGTCCTGGACATGTATCCCTTCGAGCTTTCCGGCGGGATGAAGCAGAGGGTCATGATCGCGCTGGCATTGATACTGCGGCCTTCAGTCGTAATTCTCGACGAGCCTACGTCGGCCCTCGACGTGATAACCCAAGCCAACGTGATCTCCCTGTTGAAGAGCCTGAGGGGGGACGTCTCCATGATACTGATCACCCACGACCTGGCTCTGGCGTCCGAGATAGCGGATAGGATCGCCGTCATGTACGCAGGCAAGATCGTGGAGATAGGGCCTTCCGACGCGGTCTTGACCTCGCCGAGGCATCCGTACACAGGCGCCCTGCTCGAATCGACCCCCACGTTGAGGCAAGATAGAGCCCTCAGCTCTATACCTGGGAGGGTGCCCAGCCTGATAAGGCCGCCTCCCGGCTGCCGCTTCCACCCCAGATGTGGACACGCCATGGATATATGCAGGAGGGAGGAGCCGCCGATGGTCGATGTGGGGCCTGGCCATAGAGCGGCTTGTTGGCTCTTGAGGACATGAGCCCGTTGAGGTATATCTTGCTGAGGCTGGCCTTAGCCCTGCCGACCATGTTGATTCTGCTGACCGTCGTGTTCTTGATATTGAGGGTCATACCGGGCAACCCGATAGAGGCGATGGTGGGCCAGAAGGCGCCGCCCGAATACATCCAGCAGCTGATGGAGCAAGCCGGCCTCAACAAGCCTCTATACGTGCAGTATCTGGACTACATAAGGGGAGTCTTCACGGGAGATCTCGGCAGGAGCTTCATAGACAACAGGCCTGTGATAGCCGACATAATGGACAGGTTCCCCGCCACCGTCGAGCTGGCCGTGTTTTCCTTTCTGGTCAGCATAGCGATCGGCCACGCGCTGGCGTTCCTAGCCGCCTATTTCAGACGCGGCGTGGACGAGGCGGTGCGCCTATACGCCATAATAGCGTATATCTTGTTCATCCCATTCTTCGGGCTGGCCCTTCAGCTGATCTTCGGCGTATATCTGAGGTGGCTCCCCATAGGCGGCAGAATTACGCCGGGCCTAGAGCCGCCTCACATCACCGGTCTCTACGTCGTCGACGCCGCCATCTCGGGCGACTGGCCCGCGCTGGTCAGCGCATTGAAGCATCTAGCGCTCCCCTCGATAACGCTGGGGATAGTTATATCCGGGGTCTTCACGAGGTTCATAAGGAACAACATGGTCAAGACGTTGGAGGAGGACTTCATAACGACGTATAGGGCGGCCGGGTTGCCCCGCTGGCGCGTGCTCATGAGGGCGTACAGAGCGGCGTTGGTCCCGACGATAACCATGATGGGCCTCCAGCTGGCGTTGCTCCTACAGGGCGCCGTGTTGACGGAGACCACCTTCTCGTGGCCAGGCCTCGGCACTCTGTTGCTGGAAAGGATCCAGTATCTGGACTACCCGACCGTGCAGGGCGTGGTGATATTCTACGTCCTTATAGTGGTCTTCATCAACATAGCGGTGGATCTAGTGAACCTGGCGGTGGATCCCAGATTGCGGAGGGGGATATGGCAGTGAAGCTGTACGTAGGAGCCGCCGTGGTGGCCGCCATCTTGATATTCATAGCGATACCGCCGCTCCTGATAGGAACCAGCCCCACCCTGTCGACAGACAGGCCGTTGCTGCCGCCCAGCCCCGCACATCCGCTGGGCACCGACTACCTCGGCAGAGACGTGCTCGCGAGGCTGATGTACGGAGGGAGAGTTCCGTTGGGGGTAGCCCTCCTGGCCACCTTGATCTCGTCCATCGCGGGGGTCCTACTGGGGATGTTCTCCGGCTATACGGGGAGGTGGCTGGACAGACTTCTGACGATGACCATGGACAGCCTATACGCCTTTCCGGGCCTCCTCATGGCCATGGCCATCGCCGCCGTGCTCGGCCCTAGCCCGCTGAACGCAGCCCTAGCCATAGGCTTCGTCTACATCCCCACGTACTACAGACTCGCCCGCAACGAGACGCAGGTAATCAAGACGTTCCAGTACATAGAGGCCGCGCGGGCCTTGGGCGCCTCGACGACGCATATAGTGGTGAGGCATGTGTTGCCTGTATTGACGTTGACCATAGTCGTGATAGCCACCATAAACCTAGCCGACGCAATCCTCACCGAGGCGGCTCTGGCCTTCTTCGGCTACACCGTCGTGCCGCCGACCCCGGACTGGGGGGCCGACCTATCGGCCGCGAAGTCGTATATATTGAACGGGGCCTGGTGGCTCTTGACGCCCGGCTTGATGATAGTGCTAGCAGCCCTGGGCTTCTCCCTGCTGGGGGAAGGCCTTGCGGAGAGGTTCGGGCTGAGGAAAAAACTTTGATTTTAGGAGGCGGAGATCAGCCAGTACCTCAATATCATCGTGGGGTCCACCGTCACCTTGATGCCGGGCTTGGCCACTATGAACAGCTTGCCTTGGAACAACGGCACTATGGGGACGTCCTGCGCCACGATGTTCTGGGCCTCGGCGTATATCTGCGCCCTCGCGGTCTGGTTCACGAGCACGGACGCCTCGTCGAGCAACTTGTCTAGAGTCGGGTTGGAGTAGCCGTTGCCCAGCCACGAGTTGGCGCCCGTCCTGAAGAAAGGCACCATGTAGTCGTCGGGGTCCAGGTAGTCCGGATACCAGCCGAGCAGATAGACCTCCATGGCGCCCTTCCTGGCGTAGTCGGTGTAGGTGCTCCACTCGGCGGATCTTATATTGACCGCTATCATGCCCGTGGCCTCCAGCTGCTGCTTCAACAAGGCGGCCACGTCCTGCTCGGTGCTGCCGTAATGGGACGGGGTGTACCAGAGATCTATGACGAGCTTGTTGGAGGGAGAGTAGCCGGCCTTCTGCAGCAACTGTTGGGCCAAGGTGGTGTTGCAGTCGCCGTACATCTGCTTGAAGACGGGGACGGCGCCCCACATGCCGGCCGGTATCATGGTGTAGAGCGGCGACATGGTGCCGTTGAACACCACGTTGATTATCTGGGATCTACACACCGCCGCGGCCAGCGCCTGTCTGACCAAGGTGTTGTTTATCATCTTGGTGTTTATCACCATGTAGCGGATGAACATGCTCGGGACCTCTATCACTTGGAACTTGCCGCTCGACTTCAGGGCCTGGAGGTCGGGCGGGCTGAGGGTGCGCCAAGCTATGTCGATCTCGCCGCTCTGGAGCGCAAGCCTCAGCGCCGAGGAGTCGCTGTAGAATCTGATGACCACGGTCTTGTAGTAGGGCTGGGGGCCGTACCAGTAGGGATTGGCCGTCAGCACTATGGTCTGGTCCCTCACGAACTTGGAGATGCAGTAGGGCCCGGCGCCGCCCGCCGTCTGATCTGCGTCAACTTGGCTGGGGTTGTATTTAGGACTGACGGGGAAATACGGCGGAGTCGCGAGAAGCGCCAGGAAGTACGCCACCGGCCTCTTCAGGACGAACTCGACCGTGTAGTTGTCGAGCGCTGTAACGTTCTTCACGAAGTACGTAACAAGCCAGGCGGGATCGCCGTTTATCTTCATGACTCTCTGTATGGACCATACAACGTTCTGGGCCGTCACGGGGGTGCCGTCGCAGAACTTGGCGTCGTGTCTCAGGTGGAATATCCACACGGTGCCGTTGTCCCTCACCTCCCAGCTTGTGGCTAGGGCAGGGACCAGCTCGGTGGTGCCTGGCTTATACATGACGAGGCCCGACATGGTGTTGTAGAAGATCTCCCACGTGAAGAAGTCGTAGGCCATCGCGGGATCCAGCTCGGTGACCTTGTCGGTAACCCCTATGGTCAACGTGGGGCCTCCCGCCGTCGATGTGGCCGAGGCGGCGGGCGACGTGGAGGAAGTCGCCGTGGAGGCCGTGGGCGGGGAAGTAGTAGTCGCGGCGCCTCCCCCTCCGGAATAGGCTAGATAGGCGATGGCCGCGATCAGCACGACTACGGCGACCACGACCGCTATTATTGTTGAGGTCTTCATGAAATACGCGATATGTACGTCTTTTAAGTTTTATGAAAAACTAGGATAAGGAATTTATCTCGTTCAGGACGGCCAGGTATTTATTGCGGGCCGCGTCGCGCCATATGGCGATCATCTGGTCCCTGAACGCCGCGTCCTTAGCTATACGGCTGTTTATGCTCTGGGCGTATTTCTGCGTAAAGACGTAGGTGGTGCCGTTCACCTTGAACTGGAGCGGGGCCCCCAACTCGGCCGCCAGCCTCTGCGCCGTGGTTGCATTTATCTTTCCGCTGTAGTAGGCCTGCAGAAGGGCCTTCCACGCGTTCTGCAGATCGCCCTGCTCCTGGACTATGGTCGCCACGAAGTAATATATTATGGCTTGTTCGTAGCTCATGGCCAGGGAGTCGTTGAAGGCCATGGCGTGGAGTCCCTGTAGTTGCTGGTAGACCGCCTTCAGGTCGGGCCTGCCTTGACCCTCGGGGGTGTTGAACGCGTTGGGGTTCGAGGGCAGTCTGTTTATGCTTTTGTCGAAGACCATGCGCTGGCCGTCCGTTATGACCCAAGCCACGAAGGCCTCGGCGGCTTGTCTGCACTTAGTGGCATTAACCACGGCTATGGGGTCTCCGTTGACCGTCGTGTTGGGCGGGATTATGTACCTGGTGTGGGGGTTCTGTAGCTGGGCTATGTAGCCGTAGAAGTCTATGGTCCAACCCGCGCCGGAGTCGCCGCGTATTATGGCGTCCCTGGCGTCCTCGCTGCTGCTCCAGACCTTGCCGTTGGCGGCGGTCAACGTGATGATACGCCACCCTCTATCCCAGCCGTATGCCTGTAGTATTATCTCGGCCATCCTGGTGGAGCTGGTGGACCTAGATATATCGCCTATGGAGGTGGCCGGATAGCCCTGCAGGAGGGCCTTCCCGAACGTGAAGGATGCCAGGTCGGACCAATCGCGGGGGATGGGCAGGCCGGTCTTGTTGAGGAAGTCCAAATTGACGGTTATCCCGAAGCTGGATATGGCCCAGGCAACCCAGTACACGCTCCCGTCCGGCCCCTTGAGCTTCAGCGGCATGCCCGCCACGGTGTCCGGCACTTGGGACAACGCGGCCTTCACCTCGCTACCCTGTAGGGGCAGTAGGAATCCGTCTTGATACAACACGTTGAAGAGCGTGGGGCCGCCTCCCCAGGCCACGTCCACCCCGCCCTGTTTGATCAAGGCCTCCCACTGGGAGGCAGGCGGGTTCTTGAAGACGAGGTCCTTTATGCCGTACCTCTTGGCCACATCGCTACTGAGGAATAGGGTCCTCGTCACGTTGAGGATGGCGGTGGGGTGGCGCGTCAGATGACCAGCTGGGGGCATTGCTGGACCGTCGTGGACGTCGCTGGGCGGTCGCCGTGGCGGTCGTCGGGGTAGCTGGGACGTGGGCTGGCTCGGCTGCGGCCGTCCGGCCGTCTGGCTGTAATAGACAGCTATGGCCGCTATTATGATAATTACTATGGCTATCGCGATATAGAGAGTTTTTGACATAATTACACGACATACCCGAGTTTTTAAATATTGTGCTTAAGCAGTGTCTGAGGCTAGACTATAAAGCCGTATCTCGTCTTGAGCACTCTAGTGACGAGGAGGATAGCCGCTATCTGTATGAGCGCCAGTATGAGGCCGAGCGCGGCGGCGTAGAACAGGCCGTTCACGCTTCCCTGTATGTCGACGCTCATCACGGCGGTTATGGGCATCGCGTGGTCGTATCCTAGACCCTTCAGGGACCCCAGCGTGACGCCCAGAGAGACCTCGCTGGTCATATACACAAAGGCGATTAGGGCGCCGCTTATTACGTTGTTCCTAATCAAGGGGAGGACTACGCTCGCAAGAGTTCTGCCGTAGCTTGCGCCTAGGTTTAGAGAAACCTCCTCGGTAGATATGTGCAATTGCTGCAAGCCGGCGTACATGCTCCTCACGGCGAAGGGGAGCTTCCTGACGGAGTACCCAATCACTATGGCCGTCGCGGGGTTGTCGAGCGGGTTTATTATATGCGCTATATCCGGACAGCAGCCCGCCAGCCAGCCGGAGAGCGGAAGCAAAGCCAAGAAGTAGGAGTACGCGACCACGAGACCCGGTATGGCTATCGGCGCTGTGGCCAAGGCGTCCAAGACGCCGGCCGCTCTGCCGCGGAATCTGGCGGCCGCCACCGATATCAGTATTCCCATCACGACGACGGCCGCAGTGGCCGTCAGGGAGTACACCACGGTGTTCTCTATGCCTCTAACGTAGTACGGGTTTGTCAACACGGTCTCCAGTCTGTCGAGGCCGAGCGACGGCGAGAGGCCCGAGGGCAACGGGGAGCTGGCCCACCTATCTGCGAAGACCAGCACGAGCGCTCCCGCCAGAGGTGCGGCGGCCGCGATCACCACCAGGAAGGATAGAGCTATCAGGGCGTATCCGCCCGGGCCTGGCCTATAGGATCTAGGCCTCAGTTGCCTTACGAGCATGGCGTATTGGCTCAACCCCACGTAGCGCCTGACCGCGAGGAAGGCCGCGAGGGACACCGCGAGCAGTATCAAGGCGAGCAACGCCGTCGCCGGGCTTATCTGACCACTTATAGAGCTGATGAAATACTGATATATTTGGTATGACATCAGTTTGCGGGCTTCGGGATAGTCCTGAAATATTATAGGTGCGGCTATATCGTCTATAGACATAATGAATACTAGGGTGAACGCGGCGGCTATGCCGGGCGTGGCGAGGCGCAGGACTATATCTCTGGCGGCCCTCGACCCGCTGGCGCCGAGGTTGTTCGCCACCTCCTCCAAGGTGGGGTCCACCCTCGATACGGCCGTGTATATGTTTAGATATGCTATGGGCAGATACAGGAACATCTGGGCGAGGGCCACCGCGGCGAGGCCTCTTATCTCGACCCTCAGAGGGATGCCGAGAGACGAGATCGCCCAGTTTAAGGTGCCCCAGAGCGGGTTGAGGAATATGCGTATCACGTAGGCGGTGACGAACGGCACAACTATCAACGGGGCGGCCGCGACGATTCCCAACGCCGTCCTCCCCCTGAACTCGTACTTGGCCAGGGCGAACGCTATGGCGAGCCCCAGCAACGTGTCGGCCAGAGCCACCGTGAGCCCCACCCACAAGCTGTTCGCTATGACGCCCATATCGGGGCCGTTTAGCACCAGGCGGTAGACGGAGCCGGCTCTCTCTATCTGGAAGACGTTCTGGAACGCGGCTGGAGATACGTCGAAGTAATAGGGGCTTGCCAACAGAGGCGCGACAGCCGCCAGCTGGGTGTAGATATAGTAGAAGATGTAGGCGATGGGCGATACCAGAAAGGCCAGGAGGAAGGCCAAGCCCGCGGCCAGCGCCGCGGAGACGAACCTCTGCCTCATGGTCTATACGCGAGGGCCCCCTTTACGGCCACCCTCACGAGCTCGCCCGGCCTCGGCGCCGAGTCGGACTCCGCCGGCAGCCTCACCCCTCCGCAGTCGAGGTCCACGTGGTACGTGCCGCCCAGGAACCTAGCGTCGACGACCCTGCAAGTTATCCCTCCGTCCTGCACCATGTGGATAGAGCCTTGTCTGACCACAACCACGGCGCGCTCGCCCACGGCCAGATCTTGAACCGCCTCGGCGTTGATGGGGAACCCCACGTCGACGGTCACAATCCCCCCGTTGCGGTCGACCACAACGCCGTGCACCGCCCTGGCCCTCCCTATGAAGGATGCGACGAACACGTCGGCAGGTCTTCTGTAGATCTCCTCGGGCGATCCGACTTGCCTCACGGAGCCTGCGTTCATCACGGCGACTCTGTCCGCCACGGCGAACGCCTCCTCCTGGTCGTGAGTCACGTACATGGTCGTTATCGAGAGCTCCTTCGCGATCCTCCTGACCTCCCCCCGCAGCTCCAGCCTGAGCTTCGCGTCTAGGTTGGCCAGAGGCTCGTCGAGGAGAAGCAGCGAGGGCTCCACCACGAGGGCTCTGGCGAGCGCCACGCGCTGTTGCTGACCTCCAGAAAGCTCGTAGGGCCTCCTCCTCTCCAGCCCGGACAAGCCGACCAGTTCGAGCATCCGCCTTACGCGGGCCCCTATCTCGGCCCTAGGCAGTTTTCTGAGCTTGAGGCCGTAGGCCACGTTGTCGAAGACCGTCATATGGGGCCAGAGGGCCCAGGTCTGGGGCACGACGGCCGTGTTCCTCTTCTGCGTCGGCAGATCCGTCACGTCTCTTCCGTCGAAGTATATTCTGCCGCGGCTCGGCTCCTCCAAGCCGGCGATTAGGCGGAGGAGCGTCGTCTTTCCGCATCCCGAGGGCCCCAGCACGGCGAATATCTCGCCGTCCCTCACCTCCAGATCCACGTCTCTGACGGCGTATATATCGCCATACCTTTTGGTCAATTTCTCTGTCCTGACTGAAACCACGGCTATTGTGTGTGGTTAAAAACTTATGGGCCTCTCCCATATGCATTAAACTTATATATACATGAGTAAAGCACGGCGTGTACGCCCTCGTGAGGCTGCGCGGCGAGATTGAGGGAGTCGGGTTTAGGGCGGCGGTGTCCGGCGACGTGGCTCAGGCGTTGGGCCTCAAGGTGGGCGACGCCGTGAGGATCGAGAGCCCGGATGGCGCCAGCGGCGCCAGGATAGTCGAAGTGGATAGATCCATGAGATCCGGCGTGTCGGTGACGGCCGACGTCTACGCCGCCCTCGGGGGGAGGGCCAGAGCAGTGCTGCTGAGGAGGATCGACAGGGCGTACGAGGCCCGCAGGGTGAGGCTCGCCGTATCGTCGGAGGCGCCCATCTCGGCCGAGGAGTTGAGGGCGGCGGTCTCGGCCGTAGCCGCGGCCAGAGTCCCCGTCTTCACCAGCTTCGCCGGGTTTATCTACACGGGGAGCGGATGGATCAAGGTGGTCGTTAAGGCGGTGGAGCCCAGGGAGCCGGCCTATATATACCACTCCACGGCCATCTCGGTGGGCTGATCCCCACGGGGTCGAGTCGGACCCGCCCCCGCGTCTCCGACCCGGCGAATAGGCGTCGACGGCGGCGGTTGCCGGGGCTTGACAGAACCGCGGTGAGGAGCTCCGCGGATGTCCGGCGCCGGCCTCCGGCGGGCTTGCTACCAAGCCCTCAGGTCCACCCGTATCACCAGGAGAGGTTCCGACGTCTTGCCGAGTCCCCTCACCCTCTTGAGGATCCTCTCGGCCAACGCGCCCTCTCTGTATTTCTCGAGGGCCTTCTCGGGCCCGTAGAGATCCAGTAGGTAGTTCGCCTCCTCCCTGATTATGTAGTCCGCTATCTGGTCCAGCCCGGCCAGCTCGCCGGCTCTGATCAGGCTGGAGACCGTGAAGAGCTGGAGGTCGAGGCGGTCCACCTTGGAGAGGAACTCGTCCAGGTTCTTGTGGGGCTTGAAGGGCTCGCCCTCGGCGGTGGCCCTCTTGAACTCCTCGTCGCTGAAGACCAAGCGGACTCTCTGGCGCCACTTGGCCGACCACATCACCACCCACTCGGAGGCCAGCTCGGCAATTTTGGGCCAACGGTCGGTTATATAGACGCAGAGCCTCAGGCGCGCCTTGTCCTCCCTGAACCTCTGCGCCGTATAGATGCCCGACTTGTAGGCGAGGTAGTGGAGGAAGTCCCTGAGGGCTATGTCCACAACGGCATCCAGCTCCCGCCTGGGCATGTCCCAGTAGTACTCCGAGAGGGCGCCCTCCAGAAGCTCCCTCGCGTTCTCCACAGCCACGTCGAAGTTGCAGTAGGGCTCCACGCCACTGATATGCGATGTATATTTAAAAGCTATCTTCCCGCGCTACAACCACTTCAAGGTCTCTTCAGTAATTTTTTCATATACTCTACTCAATGAGAGGTATATATAATACTTATTCAAGAAATACCTATATATTTTGGTCAAGATGCTCCGGTCGATGGAGAAATCTATGCCGTAGTCTATGGAGAGCAGCACGAGGCCTTCGGCGGGCGCGCTGGGGACGGGGCCGCCGCCAGCCCCCTCGAGCAGACGGCGCACGTCGTCCATGTTCAAGACGCCGCGGCCTACGGCCAGCAGGGCCCAGGCTATCTTCCGCAGCATCTTGTTCCTGAAGCCCCTCCCCCTGAACGTGATCTCTATGTACGTCCCCCTGTCCTCCACGTCCACGGAGTGTATGGTCGTCACGGCGTCGCGAACCCCCTTGGCGAAATTCCGGTAGTTGCGGGTGCCCACGAAGAGGGCGGCCGCCTCCCTCACGAGCCCGACGTCCTCCCCCCTATAGGGAGCGAAGTAGACGTAGGTCCTGGCGCGCGCCCTCCTGGGGTTGAAGTCCTCGGGCACCTCGGCCCGTCCCCAGACCCACACCCCCCTCGGCAGCTCGGCGTTTATCTGGCCCAGAGGCTTCGAGCATCTAGCCGCCACGACGTTGCCGAGAGCAGACACGCCGGGGTCCGTGCGAGAGCCTCTGCCGGCCAGAGGGCCCAGGGCCTTGGCAAGAGCCGGCTCCACGGACCGCTCGTGGCCGGTGAAGCCGTGGAACAGGGCCCCGTCGTAGGCGACGAGATACGCGATCATCGACGGCCGTAGCTCCCCGCTTAAATTCTTTCACGCGCTGCCAGCCGAGGCCGCCGGCCATCCGGCCGTCGATCGAGGTCGCGGCTCAGCCCCACGCCCGATCGTCCTCGATAGGGCGCCGTCCGCCCATCGATCGAGCCGCTCGACGCAAACTGCTTTAAAGGGCCTCCGGGCAAGGCTCTGTGGTGGTCGTGAGGGCTAGGTACGTCCTTTGGGGGGTCGATCTAGACGTGGTGGAGGACGGCGTGGTGGAGCTGAACGACGAGGGGAAGATCGTGGGCATCGGGAGGTACTCGGGCCAGGTCTCGCTCAATCTAGGCAACGCGGTCTTGATGCCCCAGCTGGTCGACGCGCATGTCCATCCTCTCGACGTCGCCATGGCGGACCGCGACGACTACTACATAGACGACCTGGTCGGCTGGCCCCACGGCGTGAAGTACCACCTCCTGAGGAGGCTGGTCGCGAGGGGGAGGCACATAAGGCCGCTGGAGGCCTTCGCGAGGAGGGCGAGGAGGTACGGCGTCGGTTGCGTCGTGGCCTACGCCGAATACGCCGCGGGGGACGTGGAGGCGGCCTTCAGGAGGTACGGCGTGGACGCCTTGGTGTTCCAGGAGGCCCACGGCGACATGCCGGACCACCCCTACGTGCAGGTGGCCTCGCCTCTGGACCACCCGCCGGAGTACCTCAGAGAGCTGAGGAGGAGACACCGGCTGGTCTCGACCCACGTCTCGGAGACCGAGGACTGCCACGAGGCGGGCGACCTGGACCTGGCGCTGAGGGTGCTGGACGCCGACGTGCTGGTGCATCTGGTGTACGCCACGGGCCGACGAGGTGGAGAGGATACCTAGGAGAAGCCGTGTGAT
>JC3454_103034_pt1 | contig 13261 bp, 15 predicted proteins | sample YNP_Site_4_FD_21673 | JGI IMG/M metagenome (IMG submission 21673) | reverse complement strand
ATCATAGAGGCTAAGGTGGATAATGATTGCGATTGGGTTGGTAAGAGTAGACGGGCGATAGAGAGGGAGTATGGAATCAAAATACTGTCCGTATTGCCCAGGAGATTATCGAGATTGAGCAGGATCGTTAGTGGTAGTACACTTATTATGGAGGTACCAACTGATAAAATACCTGTTATCTCATCAATAGGGGGCCTATCGCTAGCAACGACTGAGCAGATAGAGGGTGGGGAGGTTATTGAAGCCCTAGTGACTGGCGAATCATCACTCGTCAATAATACCATAGCTGATCTAAGGATCTCCGAAAAGTACGGCATTAGGGTTGTGGGTATATCCACAGGTGGCAGGAGGGTTTACGGCAGAATAAGCCACGTAGAGCTTAAACCTGGCGATGCCCTACTCCTCATGGGTAATGAGGAGGATGTAGCCAGGTTCATGGGTGATTATGGTTTAGTTGCCATGAGGGGTGTTGGGGCTAGATTATTCAACGTTAGAAAGGGCATTGCGGCAATTGCGGTTCTGGTCGGTGCAACCATTGCCTCATTACTTGGCGTAGACATGACCCTAGCCTTCCTCACGGCATCCCTTGCTTTGATACTGAGTGGGGCTATTAATTATAGGAGGCTTTATCAATATGTTGATTGGTCTGTGCTCGTGTTCGTGGCATCCTTCTTAGCCCTTGGATATGCCATGAGCAGTAGTGGCTTGTCAACAGTGATAGCCCATGTACTACCTAAATCACTGATAATCCTATTCTTGATAACCGCCATACTCGCCAACTTCATTAACAATGTAACTGCCGCAGTGATAATGACCCCCATAGCCCTCACATACCCCAACCCACTTATTGCCGTTACTGTGGTCGCCATGGCATCAACAACCACATTCCTCACACCATTCAGCCACCCAGCTAACCTACTCGTCTACAACCCGGGAGGTTATAAACATAAGGATTACTTGATAGCTGGCACTTTGATACTGCTTCTCGTGCTTATCGTCACCATGGTATTCACAGGCTCACTAAGGATTACTATCTAGCACATTCCTAGGAAACCAACCAGCCCTAGTCCTCACCAATCCCTTCCTCTCCACATAATCAGATGCCCTACGCCTAACCACCATGAACACATCCTCATCACCACACAATAGTTTTCCATCGAATATCGCGTCAAGTATCACCATGGACACCTCAAGCACATGATCCAAATTATCCAGCGGCAACCATATCACCTGTCCAATACTCATTACCTCGACTCTATACTCACCGGTAGGTACAATGGCCAGTAGGTCCCAATCACTCAATGGTGTATTATCGCCCCTAGCCCTCGAACCAAAGAGAACGATGGCTACTGCCTTACGGCATAACTCATCAATTACGTGATCAGCCATCGTCGTCCTCTCGGCACTAACCTCACGCAACGCTTCCAACCACCTCTCGAACATAGCTCCACACCACCTCCATGCACCTGATAGCCTCCTCAGCCTCCCAACGCCTATAATCATTAATGCAGGCATCAGGGTACCTAGCCTGGATATAGTGCATCTCAAGGGCCTCGGCGCATCTCATAACATCGTTGGATGGCTGCACATTGAGGGTCTTGGCCAGGTATTGCAGTAGTTCAGCTGTGGAGTGAGTAATAGGCCGTGTTCCACTGGCCTCCTCCCTTTTTTTGGGAGGTTTCCTCGCCCTGCCTTCATTGGCTCCTCTGGCTGGGTTCATGGGTTTGCCCCGGGCCAGCATTGCGGGCTTTGCTTTAGACTGGCCCTTGCATTCCTCATGAGGAGCCATAGAAGTTGAGCGATATTTTGTGGTATTAGTGGGTTTGATTTTCCTTCGTACTCTCTCCAGCCCATCCTTTTCCTCATGTTCCATCACACGCCTTTTACCCACCTCTCCAGTGTTGCCTTCCACATCATGTTCATCACGGAGGCGTAGTCCCTATGCACGAGGTGACCAAGTGGGCATTGCAATATGTGCCAATCATCAGCCTTTCTCATCATCATGAAATGCTCAGCGCAAACCTTACTATTGCGGTGAGAAGAAACCTTGAACATCCTCGAACCCCTCTCCAATGCCTTATCCTCAACGGTTTTCTCCACAGCCTTGAATGGTGTTTGCTTAATCCTATGCCTCAACTCGTTTTCACGACACCCTCAATCATTGACTCCTGTGGGTTATCGCCCAACTCCTCGGTTATGATTATCGCCGGCGCTTTTGTCAACTCATTGGCAATTTGCCTGACACGACCAACCTTCCTAACCCTCTCCCTTAGGTGCTTCACACGCTTCCTAAACTCCCTAGTGTTCGTCACATTCACGTAATTACTGCTCGGTAATGCAAATTCGGGCTTAAGTTTCTCGATGATTACATTCCTAATCCTTTCGTACCTCCTAGCCAACCTGCCGAAGTCTGTCTTGATTGTGTATAATTCTGGTACCATGTACTGCCTATTCCAATCAGCCACCTTGTCCACTGTGGATGGTAGGTCAATCCTATTCACGGTAACCGTGTTCTCGTTTATGTCATAACTAATAATTGATTTTGGTTCCTCCTCCCTGGGCTTTATTTCGAAAACGAACACCGCATACCACCTGTTAGCCTTCCTCTTAATGATTAATGTACTCGCCAATCTAGCCTCTCCAGTTAGTACCCTCCACCAATAACGCCAAAAACGCTTGTGAGGTCTCAACCAAACCTCGAATCTCCTGCCGACAAGCAGTGATAGGCTGAGCCTAACTGGGGCTATTGATTTAACGAACTCCTCATAACTCCAAGCCGTTACAACAAACCTAATCGAGACACTCCTAACCTCCGGGTATGGTTTTTGCGCTAAGCCCTTCCTCCTCCTCTCAACGAATGACTTCGCGATCTCAGACGCCTGCCTAATCGCCTGGACGACTAAGTGAGTATGTAAACCTGGGTATTCATCCCTATATTTGTGATAAAATAGCTTATGAAGTTGGGTTGCGTTCAAGACGTTATTCTTAACAGCGTATTCAACAACTTCGCGAACGATGTTGAGGTATGCGGTCTCAACGGAGTGGAGCAGCTTGTTGAGTTCCTTAGTGACCTCAAGCTCGACGGCAATGGACCTACGTAGCATTCACAAGAAAGAGTAGCAACCAGGCTTAAAAGCCGCTCACGATGAGACTCACTATTTAGGATTGGGATTGTTCATGATGATGCGATAAGGGCTGGTCTTAATAGGCTTAGGGCTAGGGTTTGGATTAAGCCTAACAAGGATTGGGACAAATGGCGCACGCAGTACCGGCTAAGAGCAACTACAACCACAACAAACACCTAATAACACAACAACACGTGCCAAGGAAAATAATAGAAAAACCACCAAGAGTAACACTGGCGTAACTTACAACTGAAAGCCCCGCCCTTTAAGGCGGGAGGAGATCAATCCCTTGAGTTGATAGACAAGCGAGTAATCACCGTCAACCCACCTCCTAATTCCATCAAGTAATGCATCGACAGGGTTCCTCGTAAATAATGGCTCAAGAACCTTCCTTATGCTATCCAAGCGTCTTATTACGTTGGATGGGTCCGCAGAAATCGTTGTAAAGTCATAAACACGGGCAACGGATATTGCGGAGAGCTTTGTTGACCAATGGAGTGATAATGGGACCCTATACATCCTAACCTTAAGCATCGTATTTCCACCTATCACAACATCATCACCAAGCCTCTGGTATAATTCCATGGACTTCATGCTCCTATGCACAACCTCATTAACAACATCAACCAATGCCCTCAAATCCTCAGGGTTGACCTCCCTCGACAACATTGATATTACCTTAAACCCATTCATGCCGTCAAAAATTACGGCATTGTGCACAAGCCCCAACTGCTCAAAGGTTATGCGTACCGCCGTTGTTAATAGGTCCATAAGCTCGAGACCCCTATCACTCATCCAAACGCCCTTACCACCCTTAATATCGATTATGACCATATCGATACCCTTAGACGCGGCTGCATTAACGGAAGCCATGAAGTCCACACCACCCAGCTTCACGTACTTTATCAACTCATCCTTAGTGCTAAGTATTATTGGCAACTTACTACCGTCCTCATGCTTAACCCTAGTCATCAGCATTGCGGAATCACCAACCTGCCTAATTACTGCGGCCTTCCTACCGCTCAAGAATTTCATCATTAGATCGCCCACAATATCGTAATACTTAATGGGCCTGACCGACGGCTTTAGTACCATTGGTATCAATTTCTTAGGCATTTCTATCACCCGGCCTATAGTAGTAGGTGAGTTTGCCAAGTATCCAGTCCCTAATCACAGCGATGGCCGCCTCCCTAATATTTACCTTACCGCCCCTCATTAACAACCCTCTCCTTCTACCAACTAGCTCCAATAGTTCCATTGGATCCTCGGAATCAACGCCATACCTCTCCATAAATGCCTTGGGGTTGAATGACTTAATTCTCATTATTAACTTTATCGCTGGTATTACAGGGTCATCAAGCTTCGACGGGTCTATCGCGCCCTTAATGACTAATAAGGCTTCATCCTTAACTTCCTCAACAGGTACTACACCCGGCGTATCTATTACTATCAACCACTGCTTAGCCCTAACTATTTGTTCGCCAATTGTCCAACCAGGTACTGGGCTTGTTTCAGCCACATGCCTACCCTTTAGGTAATTGATTATTGTTGATTTACCCACGTTTGGGTAACCAACCACGGAAACCCTCACTGGAAGCCTGGGTGCGTACCTCTTGATATTAACAATCAACTTCCTAGTCCCAAGCCTACCCCTGGCACTTATGAACACCGTGGGGTAATCCCTCTCGAGGAACCTCCTCCATTCCTTAAGCACCTCCATGGGTACTAGGTCGGCTTTGTTGATAACCATCATTAACGACTTACCCAACCTATTAACGAGATCCTCCAGTCTCCTATTCCTTGTCTCGACAGGATCCCTTGCATCAATAACCTCAAGTACTAAATCGCTCATTTCGAGAACGCTCCTAACCCTCCTCCATGCCTCCTCCTGACTAACTCTACTCATTCAAGTGAGCCTATGTTTTTTGCAATAATGTTTATAAATATAAAACGTACTACAATAACGTGGCCTTTGAGAGGCCTATTCCATCACGTCTTACATTGTTGAGGCTTAGGAATCAGGAGAGACTTTATAGGAGCATTAAGAAGACTGTTGAGGATGCTAGGAATGCCACGATACAGAGAATCAGGGCTATAATACCTAAACTCGAGTCCGCTAGGAAGAGTGTTCATGATGAGTTGAGCAAGACATCCTTGCTGCTTAGGGCTGCAATATCGAAAATGGGTATTGAGGATTATGGAAAGTTGAGCGAGTCTGTGAGGCCCACGGTAAATGCAGAGTTCACCGACCTGGTTATGGAGGGAATAAAGTTCAGGGGGTTAGAGTTTAGGGGTGTCACAAGTCCTAATTACGGCATATTCGCAATACCGCCGGAGCTGGATAGCGCCTTATATGGCATATACAGCAACTTTAGCATAGTTTCGGAAATGATAAACCTAGAGAACCTATTCTACACATTACTTGCGAGGGTTAGGGAGTACCAGAGGATGGTTAATGCCATAGATAATGTATTGCTTCCCAGGATAACAGAGAGCGCCAGGTTTGTTAGGCTTAAGCTCGATGAGGATGAACGTGAGGAGTTCGTTAGAAGAATAGTCATTAATAGGCTCCTGGAAACGATAGGTAGGAGGTAAGGGTTAGCAAGATTTAAATAATCGCAGTATTGATTACGTTTTAGTGAAGACAGGAGGGATGTGCGGATCCATGACGAGGGATTTGAACGCGGATCACACACCCTCCTACATCCTGGTGATCACGCATGATTATTAACATCAAGAGAGTCATTTCTCTCTACATTATTGAGTTATTAATATTAATAGTGCTTTCCATAATAGGGTTCTATGTAGGTCCCCTGTTCATAAGCCAAACCACAATTAATGAGTTAAGGAGTGAGTTAATGGGCACCGTTAACCTGGGTCCCAACTTCATATTCCTACATAATCTCGTTATAGATACCCTAATGGCGATACCCATCATCGGCCCACCCATCTTCGTACTTGCCCTGGTAATGACGGGGTTCATACTCGGTGTATATGTGGCGTTCACAATAAATTCGCCAATAGCCCTAGTCTTCGCCCTGGTGGTAACCATGTTTTTCCCGCATGGAATAATAGAGTTAATGGCATACGCCTTCTCCACAACGGGCTCTCTATTCCTGACAGGTAGGGTTATTAGGTCCGTACGTAGTACTAGTTCTGTTGCCAGGAATGACTTTATTGTATTGCTTATTTATTACGCAATATCAGTCCTGCTCCTATACGTGGCTGCCAACGTTGAGTATTTAGAAATAGTTAAGTTAAGTGGTGCCATAAGGGGCTTGATTGGGTAATACAAAGATGAATTAGCCGGTGATGTTTTGATACATGAATTTCTGGGTCATTAGGTTTTGGATGAATACAGGCAGTTGCAAGTCATTAATTGTACTATCATAAGCGCTGGTCAATGAGTTATAACCTAGTATAAATATTATTGGTGAATTGATAGGGGAGGTACCAATTAAGGGGTTTGGTGTGTAGTATGGAGGTACGTAGTACGCGTTGAGCGTAAGTCCAACAAGCCCCTGATACCTGGAGTTCATGACAAAATCCTCATACTTACTTACACAAGTCGATGCGTTAATACTTACTCCCAACCTATTGAGTAGGCTCTGTATCTCGGCAGTACTGGTTAGGTTGGCAATGTTCGTTGCGTTGGATCCCACGTAGGAACCAACCTCCTTAAGGAATAATAGGGCGTAATCCCTATTGGTGGAATTATAATAGAGACAGTAGGCTACAGAGGCCACGTTGAGTTCCGCAATGGTTAGTGGTGATGAGGTTGGAGATGATGTGGTCATGAACGAAAATACATTAAAGGCTATCTCATATTGCACAAGGCCTGAGCCAGCGGTACTCAATATATAGTTTGTGTTAAGTACTGTAAAGTTTGTGGCCGGCGGCATGACCGGGTTGTATATTATCAATACCTTAATGGGCGCGGTGCTTGGTCCATAAACAAGGCTGTAGTTAGTGAATAAGCGGTAGAATGAAGATGCATTATCTAGTTGGAAGTATGGTGGCCATGCAACAATGGAGACTTGGTACGGGCCAGTACCGACAGGTAGCGCCACAATCGTTGTTCCCCTATGCAGTGTTGATGGTGGTGCTATGAACTTGGTGAGTATGTAGTACGTGAGCACCGCAGCTAATACGAGTGCTAAAGCCAGTATTGCAAAACCTATTGCCTTATTAATGTTCATCCCGTAAAATCGAGTATCTAGTTTATTAAGGATTACTCACTGATGAAGACTCGCACAGTGTGGGTTTTAGAGAAATGCTTAAATTAGTGATGGTTCCACGATTAGTCAATGGCAATACCCAGGGTTGAGAGACCAAAACCAGCATTGTATGGACCCACCGTGCCAGTGTGTACTTCATGTGGTAAGCCGATTAAGCCTTACGAGAGAGCAACCCACTTCCTATGTCCAAACTGTGGTAAGGCTGAGATCTGGAGGTGCGAGCATTGCAGGAGGACTGGCAATCCCTATAAATGCCCTGTGTGTGGTTTTGAGGGACCATAATAAAGGGCGTAGATCCTATCTCCTCCAATCACTAAATGGTCTTGGGAATAACTCTTTGAGACTATGCCGTATTACTTCGTTACCATGCACGATGATTACTTCCTCTACACCAAACTCGCTCATAACCTGGAGACATGCACCACAGGGATATATTGGCTTATCTAGATTTGAGGTTATCACTATGGTCTTTATCCTCCTCTCGCCATTAGAGACGGCGTTGAATATAGCCACCCTCTCAGCGCACACCGTAAGTCCTAAGGATGCGTTCTCAACGTTGACGCCGCGGTACACTCTACCCTCCGGTGTTATTGCGAGGGCGCTAACCTTAACGCCACTGTATGGTGCGTATGAGTACTTTAAGCTTTCTTTAACCATGCTCATCCACTCACTGGGTATCATCTAAACAAAGCCCTAACTACCCCTTTAAGTGCTGTACTGTTTTATGGTGCTGGGCAATAATGAATTTAAGTAACCCATATTATACCGTTAATTGGTGATACCGTTGAAGCATGCCGTAATAGTTGGTGCGAATAACGTGAGTATCGAAGTGGCTAGGATGCTTGCGGATAAGTACGAGGTCAGGATTGTGGATTCGAATGAAGACGCCTGTAACAAGGCGTACAAGACCCTTAAATCAGCAGCCATGGTATATAAAGGCGACCCAAGCGATGAAAATGTGCTTAATGAGGTTGGCGTGGATAGGGCAGAGCTCTTCCTAGCTCTTTCAGAGGATGATAAACTAAACTTTGATGCATGTAGGGTGGCCAAGAGGAGGGGTGTTCCGCTAATCATTGCGAGGGTTAATAATAGGGATATGGAGGATTCGTTCAGGGAATTGGGTGTGGCGATAGTTAATGTGGAGAGCTTGGTTTCAGATAATATAAAGAGTTTAGTCTTAAGTGATGTCGTCAGGGTATTAACCGTAGACCAATCAACAAATTTGGCCTTCGCCATTGTACGCATTGGGGAGAATTCACCCATGGTGAATAGGCAAATTGGTTATTTAGTTGAGAATTATGATATCACCATTCCCTACGTAATAACGGCAGGTGGCGCTATTAAACCAGGTAATGATTACATTATCGAGAGCGGCATTGAGCTGGTGATTGTTGGCACCCTGAGTAATGTTGAGAGATTCATTAATGAAGTATCAACTGAGTAATTGGTTTATTGTTGATATCTATTATTGCCATATCTCCTCTCAATCTTCGGCATTAATTTGAGTACCCTATCGAGTAATGAGTACCTTACCTCATCAACGGTCCTCAGGTCCTTATAAGCGCCCCTGGCAATCAACTCGATATAATCATCCTCTATTGCGGCTACATCAACACGAGGATCCTCTATACCCAACTGCTCCATGTACCCCTTTAGTTCAGCACGCAAATCCTCAATTAACGAGTCATCCCTAGGCACCTTAAAGGGTATCCTAATCTCAATACCCTCCGTTGGTGGTACTCTCTTTATAACGTTCTTCATGATTAACGTATAGGGGACATAAACAAGCTCATTACGCGCACTCCTTATCACCAAACCCAATGGTGTCTGCTTAATTACGTAACCCTTTATACCCATGATCTCCACGTGATCCCCAACATCAAGCGTGAAATCCCTAACCAACCTACCAATCTTGCCCGTGAAATACTCCTCAATTATCGGCCTCATGCCGATCACGAGGATTATGGCGACAATAATCAATAGGGCGCCAACAATCAAGTACTGCCTATAGACATAGGCTATAGCCGATAATATGGTCACTATCAGGATTATTCTGAATATGAAGCGTGCGTTCTCAACATCGCCCTTCCTGGCGATCTTCACGAATGCCTTGACGATCTTATCAAAGACGTAATCAAGTAGTAGGTATACGAGTATCGCGGCAACAATTAGTATTAAGGCTTCCTCTATTGCACTCCAGATCCAGTTCGGTATGAAGCTACTAATCTCCGCAATAACCATATAGCAAGGACATACATAAGCATGTACTTTAAAACCTAACGGAGCTTCAATGCACAACAAGCACGGGCTTGTTGGCGTACCTAACAACCTTCTCTGACACAGAACCGAGTAGGAACCTCGTTAATCCCTTCAATCCCCTAGAACCAACTATTATGATGTCCACGTTAAGTCTGTTTGCCACATTTATTATTGTCTCGGCGGCGTCAGTACCAACCTCAAGTAGTGTCTCTGCATCAACACCGGCATTCTTGGCATTCTCGAGTGCTTTATTTAGGAGATCCCTGCCCTGCTTTTCCATGGTCTCTATCAATGATGGGTACATGGTTGAATCCGGTGCGATGGCTATTTTGCCCTCCTCAATAACGTGGAGAATATATAGTTTGGCGTTGAAGCTCTTGGCGATGCCTATTGCATACTCGAGCGCCTTATCCCCAGCCTTAGATCCATCATAACCAACTAAGATCTTACTTATTAACTGCACACAAACCTTGCATGCAGACCTTAATAAACATTAACATTAACCTAGTGATAAGAGAGGGCAAGCCTTGTCCCTCAGGGTGGAGGGAGGTCAGGGTGATTCATCGCCTTACTACCCTGGTAGATAGCGTACGTATTACAAATAGGCCTTAACTCACACCTCATGCATAGCAGTGGATCTGGTGGTTCAACAGGCCATCCCTGAAATGACTCTAAGCTCTTTAATTCATTAAGTACTCCCCCGTACTTTTTCAGTAATGTCATTACTGGTAGTGGTTTGACGTTCTTCATAGTCACCAAATACGCCTCTCTAATCGTTATACCCGCATCCTCGAGCATTAACATATACGACACAACCTGCTTCAGATACCTTTGCTCCCTCTCCTCATTCAGGTTCCACGAGCTCTTAAGCTCTATCAACCCCCAAATCTCCTCACCATCAAACTCACGCATATACACTATGTCCGCCCTACCTGACGTGTCCACGGTCTCTATCCCGCTCTCAACCTCAACATGTATCCTGGGATTCACAACCTTAAACCATTCCTGGTAAAGATCGTGGATAGCCCTACCCCTAGCCAGATTCCTCAAGCCTTCCATGTTGGTTATGGTACCAAACCTAAGACGTATTAGGGACTTGACAATACAATCGTAACTAAATAATGACGGTGTTGCCCTACCCGTCGGCTCATCAACGAGGTATAAATCATCGCCTATAATCCGCGCACCCCTAAGCATCTCGTTTAGGTACTCCTCCGTTTTCCTAGCAATCCTATCCTCATCAATAACCTCAGCGATCGGCTTAACCACAAGTTTAACCATGTACTCAGGTTAAGTGCTTGGGCTCCTTTATAAATTCATTAATTATGTTAATTTACGTCGATAATTAACGGCTTACTACTTTAAAATCGGAATAACTGTGTAGGTGCCGTATGGTTTACGTAGGTATTGATGTTGGAGCCACATTCATTAGGGTTGGTTTGGTCGATGAAGGTGGGAGCGTTATTGATAAGTTGAAGGTTAGGCAGCCTTCGAGTGGTGATGAGAATACCGTGGCTGAGGTTATAATAAAGGCGGTGAAGAACCTAGCCAGGTCTAGGTCCATTGCCGGTATAGGGATTGGCTCAATAGGCCCTCTGGATCTCAAGAGTGGTATTGTGCCACTGGCACCCAATGCCCCAATCAAGAGGTTTAAACTCGTTGAGCCAATTATTAGGGAGTTCCGGGTACCCGTTGTCTTGGGTAACGATGCCATGGCTGCCGTATGGGGTGAGTACGTATTCGGCATTGGTAAGGGCATTAGGAACCTCGTCTACATAACATTTAGCACCGGGATAGGTGCTGGCGTCATTGTTGATGGCCACCTCCTCATTGGCAAGGATGGTAATGCCCACGAAATAGGGCATGCGGTAATTGACATAGACTCGAATATACAATGCGGTTGTGGTGGTTATGGACATTGGGAGGCCCTGGGCTCAGGGGCTAATGTGCCTAGGGTAATTAAGGAATTCATTAAGGGTAAGACGTATAGATCAAGGCTTCACGAGAGATTGTCGAGAAACGAGTATGTGAGTACTGAGGAGGTTTTTCAGGCTTATTATGATGGTGACGAGTTGGCAAGGGACTTCATAGACAACTTCCTAATGAGGGTTCATGCGGCAGGTATTGCAACGGTCATGAATGCCTACGATCCAGAGCTTATAGTTTTGGGAGGCTCCATGGCATTGAATAATAAGGAATTGTTCAGGGCTGGTATTGGGAGGTACTTGGGTAGGTACTTAACCGTTAGGGCTGCTAGGATTGAATTCACAGAGTTTGGTGACGACATAGGCATTGTGGGCGCAGCCGCGTTGGTATATAAGGTACCGGACTCACTTAGGGAGTTTGTTGAGGGATACAATAAGTACTTGCAATAAGCATTAAAAACCAGGTTGATCATCAAAGGCGTGCCTGATGTTGTCATAATTGGTGCGGGTCATAATGGGCTAATCGCAGGCATCGTACTTGCTAAAGCGGGTCTTGATGTTTTGGTCCTTGATCAACTACCGTGGCCTGGCGGTATGGCTGGTTGGCACGTAATAGGTGGTGTGGAGGTCCCCATAGGTGCGTATGTACTCGGTTTAATACCAACGGATCTAATTAAGGAGTTAGGCATAGGCATTGAGCAGTACAAGCCAGACCCAATAGCGGTGTACGTCAAGGATGGAGAGCTTGTCAGGTGGTGGAGGGACTTCGATAAGAGGGTTGAGGAGTTCAACAGGTGGGGTCTTGGTGATGATTTAAGGGCTATGTGGAATGAGATAGTGAAATTCCACGAAGTTCTGCGTAAGTATTTATTTAGAACCGAACCACCCAGTAGGGATGAGCTGCTTAACGACCCAGTACTCAATGAGTTCCTTAAATTGAAAAGTAGGGATTTCCTGGGAAGGTACTTACCTCGCGACTTCTGGGACATGTTCATATTCGAACCATACCTTGATCAACCAGCCTTCATGGTTGGTTACTACAACCCAGCCACGGACTGGTACTACCCGGCTAAGGATGGCGAGGTTGGTATGCAGGTGTTTGCCCGTGAGTTGTATAGAGCTGCGATTAGGAGTGGCGTTAGGGTAATGCTTGGGTTGGGGGTTAGTAAGATAGTGATTGAGGGTGGCAGGGTTAAGGCTGTTGTTACTGATGATGATAGGACCATAGAGACTAGGGTCGTCCTATCCACGGCGAGCCCTGTGAACACGATACTCGAGTTGGTTGGTGAGGAGTATTTCGACAAGAGCGTTACCGATAGGCTTAGGGGTGCGATGTTTAGTGGCGCGTATAGAGTTGCTTTAGTTTATGATGGAGAGATAAGGTTGAAGGGTGAATTGGATAGATACAGGGAATCAATACTTCAATTACCTTTTGGTGAAACTGTAATACGAAACAACTACTTAATAGTTACAGGCTTACCCTCTAGGGATGAGCTGGAAAATTATGTGAACATTGACTGGAGCAATATCAAAGCATTCGAGATAATAACGCCAAGCGATTATGAGAGTATATTCAGGGTTGCCGGTGGTAACCTGAATCATCTACCCATGTTTGAGGAGTTCATGTTCGATAAAAGACCAGTGCCTGGTTGGGGCTATAGGACGCCGATTAAGGGATTATACCTAGGTGGTGCTGGTACATGGCCTGGTGGTC
>JC3454_105577_pt1 | contig 13638 bp, 15 predicted proteins | sample YNP_Site_4_FD_21673 | JGI IMG/M metagenome (IMG submission 21673) | reverse complement strand
GAGCCGTACCTGTGAAGTACGATAAACCAACAAAAACGATCATCAATGCCATTGGTACGATAGAACCAAGTCTCCTACCCATAACCTTACCAAAGCGTGCAACTAACCAATCATTAAATGGCCCCGATGCTACGAAGCCCACGAAAAGTGCCGTATCAATTGCTGCTGAGTAATAACCGGATTTTGTGACAGAGTGGACAAAGGCACCATACATTAATGGAGGTAGCCAGTACAGGAATGTGTAGAGTATGTATCCAAAGGAGATGAATGTTAAGAGAACGCCAATGCCTGCCTGGGTTGTGAACACAATACGTAATGCTATTTTCCAAGCATCGCCCGAATTTAAAACAGGTTCTGTAGGTAAAACCTTACCTTCCTGAATATATTTAAGTTCTGCCTCATTAACCCATGGATGCTTTTCCGGATTATCCCTAACCACGAAATACCACACAACAGCAAGTATTACACCTAAGACACCAAAGAATATGAATATCCCTCTCCAACCTAATAGTGGATAAAGGGCTGCACCACCTGCTAAGCCTATTATTGGCCCTATGGCCTGGCCAGGCCCGGCCCACGTAAATGCCTTTGAAGTATCCTTCACACTAGCCCAATTCTTACTAGTTTTTGAGTTTATGGGCCACACGGGACCCTCAGAAGCGCCCATTAGGCCTCTCACTATAGCCATTGATAAGAAGTTGAACGCAGCTGCCGTAAATGCCGTAAATGTGGACCACAATCCAAAGAATACAGCCATTGCCTTTCTAATACCCAATTTATCAGTAATCCACCCACCAGGAAAGTTAAAGATTGCATAGGATAAAGACCATATAAATAATATCAGACCTATATTAGCCAATGCAAGATGTGATAAGGGAGCACCTGGTCTTGACCATCCAAATGACACTGAAAATGCAGGTTCCGTCAGTACCCAGATCTCCCTATCTGCATAGTTGAACGTTATCGTGAGGAATAATAAACCAACCACAAGCCATCTAATATTGCTTCTCCTGAGTACACGACCCTGCTCCTTCCTTATAGTAAACAAATATTTCGACCCCTTCTTTTTAAGTATTATATTTTTATCTACATAGTTTCAAATCAATATTTATTATTGATTCTACGAGATTGGTGGATTTTGCAATTCTTACAACCATGGTTCTCGAACTCTCGCTGAGGATATTGGGATCTTTACAATCACTTAGATATACATAAACCCTGTTTTCACTAGGGCTATTAATACCATGCACCACGGCTATACAACATGGCACACCTGTCTCCTCTGCAATTATTATAATGTCCCCACTCTCTATTCCAGGATTTAAACTTAGCATTAATGGATGCTGACTTGAGCAACGGCAGGGTTCTGCACAGTCCCTGGTTATACTAAGCCAACAATTCATAGTTACTAATGAGGTAGTGACGATGTTAGTATTAATACTTTATTTTGCCTAAAGGTGCTGAAATAAAAATAAAGGGATTGTTTTTAATTTTGATTTTTAGTTTGTTTTTGTTTTGTTTAGGTTATTATGTTTCCTTGTTCGTCTACCTTTGCTATTACCTTCCTAACAGTCTTACCATCTGGCGTCTTGAACAACGCCATCACAAAACCCTTCCTACCCTTAGGCTGCACCTTCCAAACCTTCGTAGGCTTCAACTTGTATCCTTCAACTTCGTATTCCTTCTTAGCCAGATCCTCTAGCGAGACCATATTGGTCAATAAAGCTCATAATTCGGGAGTATTTAAAAACATCGCTTGGAAATGCAACGGACAAATATATCGGTATCAATACGCCAAACTTAGCATAGTTTCTTAATAAATGTCAAATAATACGATAATTATGAAAAGGCGAGGTTAAACAATATCAAGCCGTTAGGGACGATAGTAATACGAGAAAAAATACGTTATGTTAGACTTCCTTAGGTATAAAATTAAGGTGTACTATTAATTATACCCTCTACCTTGGCCCTCATTATTATTTCATCACCATCCACAACCACGGTACCAAGTGATTTAGCTATATTCTCAACATCGCCTTTAGCCATTGCTCCACCGTCATCACTCAGCATCTCGACTATGACGAGGGATGGTGGTACATTAGATAATTTAGCTAATATTAACGAAAGCTCCGTGTGACCAAATCTACGTCCGACTCTACCGAGTAGTATTGGTACGTGACCTGGTGCGTAAAACTCCTCATAAAATACCTTCCTTGCCTCGTTAACTTTTCCATCTATCACCATCTTTACTATTTCCGCGAGCCTCGTTATAGTCATCGCCCTATCCTTATCCCTAATCCCCGTCCTTGTCTTAACATGATTTACGTATATGGAGAACGCCGGATCATCTCCATAACTAGGTCTTTTAACGAGGCCGTCAAAGCCCACATTACGAAGCGTTTCACTCATGAATTGAAGTCCCAACTGTCTACCTATCGAGTCCTCAGTAACGAAGCATATAAGACCGCCGGCCCTGTGCCTCATCCAGGTTATTACTGATGGTGTTACGTAATCAGCCCTTATCACGGCATCGACCTCGTTCTCCCTATCGTCTGAGTCATGTATGAATATGATCTTACCCTGCCTTAACAATTCCATTGCCCTCTCGATCATAACTTCATAAACCTAAGGTTTAAGTTAATAAATTTAACTTCAAATTAGAGTTTATGAAGAGATACCGCATGTAGCTTCACCTCTGTAACCAGCTATAGGGTGTGCATACCTTGATGAGGTTAAAGTTAATTAACCTAATAACGCTTATTCGGTATATATGGTAAGGGCACTAATACTAGCCGGTGGGTTTGGAAAAAGGCTTGCACCCCTGACGTTGGATAGGCCAAAACCCCTGGTGGAAGTTGGTGGTAAACCAATTCTCCAGTGGCAGATTGAGTGGTTGAGTAAGCAGGGCATTAAGGATATAGTGCTTGCCGTGGGTTACTTGAGGACTAAGGTCTTCGAGGTTATGGGTGATGGTTCCAGGTTTGGTGTTAGGCTTTTCTATAGCGTTGAGGAGGAGCCCCTCGGTACGGGTGGTGCCATCAAGAACGCCATGAAGTTCCTTGAGGATGAGGTATTCATCGTACTCAACGGTGACATAATCACCAACCTATCTATAAAGCCGTTAATAGATGAATTGAATGAAGAGATCACAGCCACATTAGCCCTGGTCCCCATGAGGAGCCCCTACGGCATAGTGCATGTTGATCATAATGGCTTCATAACCGAGTTTAGGGAAAAGCCATTGCTCGATTATCTAATTAATGCTGGCGTCTACGCGTTCACAAAGGAGGTGTTTAGGTACTTACCCGATAAGGGTGATATTGAGGTGACCGCGTTCCCAAAGCTTGCTAATGAGAGGAGGATTAAGGGCATTGTTTATAGGGATGTTTATTGGAAGTCCGTTGATACCGTGAAGGATATTGAAGAAGTTGAACGGGTAATTAAAGGAGGTTTATAATTAACATTAAACAGCTGGAGTTTTCAAAGCCTTCAACACCTTAATCTCCCTAATCACGGTATGGGGGTATTGACCCTTCTCATCCTTCTCATATTTCTTAACCATATCCCAAACAGTCAGTAATGCCACACCCGTGGCGAACACAGCCTCCATGGCTGAACCCGTATTAGACACATTGCGCGTGTCGACAGCGATTTCGACACCATCCTCAATAACTCTAGCATCCACATTGACGTATGTCAGGTAGTTTAGATGCACGAGGGGTAATATCTCCCATGCCCTCTTGGCAGCCACTATTGCAGCCGTCTTAGAAACCGTGATTACATCACCCTTCTCAACCTTACCCTGCCTAATGAGCTCCACGGTCTCCTCCCTAAGCCTTATGAATCCCTTAGCCGATGCTTCACCGTAGTACGTGGGTTCCGTGGTTACATCGAACATTGTAACGATTGGCGGCCCATTGGCATTGTCCACGAAATCCTCAATGCCAAGACCAACACTATCCTCAGACTTGACCTTATTAACAACCCTTATATCGAACATACCGTCAACACGGCTTGAGCCGCAGGTTTGCACCTTCTTACCCATGAAATTGGTGACCCACTCAGGGGTGCATGTCCTGCTGCAACCCTTGATCGTGTTCCAGGCAGCCAGGAGTCCCGTGAACAATCCAAACAAGGCATCCATCTCAACACCGGTCTGTGCCCTTGTCCTAGCTAGTACGGCCATTTCAATGCCATCCTTCTCATAATGAACCCTAGCCTCCACGTAGGTTATGGGTATTGGGTGGAGGAGTGGTATGTACCTCCACGCGGTTTTCACGGCATTTATTGCCGTAATCTTCGCTATTGATGCAGCATTACCAAGACCGCTAACACCGTTATTGATTAAATCACTCATTGTATCCTCATCAACCTTGAGGAAACCCCTGGCCACCGCTTCCCTATAGACGGGCTCCTTACTGGTTATATCTATCATCTTAACTGACATTATGGGAAATACTCAATATTACGCATATTTAAACTATCGCCTTAAGTACCTGGTTATTATATCGAATACGTCATCGACAACCTCACCAATACTCCTATCGGCATTGATTACTGGGTAATCAACCTCACGTGCCCTACTCAATAGGATTTCCCTAACCTTCTCTAGAAAGTCCTTGTTTATCTCAAAAACCTCCAACTCACGCCTACTTCTCAATCTATTTACAGCCACATCAACCGGCACATCAAGAATAATTGTTAGGTCAGGCCTTGGTACAGGCCTGTGCAACTCGATTAACCAACTCATGGGTAATCCCATGGCGCCTTGATAAGCTAATGTCGACTCCATGTACCTCTCGCTGATGACTAGGTAGTCCTTATCGAGCATGGGCTTTACCTCACCATAATAGTGCTGAACCCTGTCGGCAACAAAGAGTAGTGCGAATACGGAGGGATGGGCAACCCCTGAGTTTGGTTTGAGAAGCCAATCCCTAATCAATCTACCAATGGGTGATTGACTGGGTTCAGACGTTACATGAACTGCAAAACCACGGCTAACCAGTCTATCTCGCAACCTAGTTATTACTGTGGATTTACCGGAACCATCGATACCCTCGATGGCAATGAACATACTTACTAGACAATGCGTGAGTATGCTTTAAATAACTCATCTCCCTACGTAGCGCACGTGATAGGATGAGGAAGGGATTATTAATAATAGGTGTCTCGCTCATAGTGCTTGCCGCAGTCATATTCTTTGTAGGTACATATTTAAGTTCAGGTATAACCAGTCGTGTGGAGTCTCTCGTAACCGAGGCACCGCATATAACGACCGTAGGTCCCGGCATCTCAATACCAATTACTAACGTGAGTGGGTACACAGCAATAATGGTCATATATAACGACTCACTTGGAAGACCGTTGCAGGTAATTACCCCAGGGCTGGTGCGTTGGAGACTAATGTCGTTTATGGTAAATACGTAATCATCTACGCACCAGAGGTTAGTTCTGGGGAGTTGAGGCTAATGAACAATTATAGCGAGGTCGTAACCGTATACTATACTTACGGTACAGTAAACGTAAGCTCATTAGCACCTCTAGCACTTTCTGTGTTGATCGCCCTAGGATTAGGAATAGCAGGCGTTGTGTTACTGATACTTGGTGCCTTAATGAAGGGTCGATGAATAGTAAGGCTTAATCGCAGTTTTATGATTAACTTAGGTTTTCAATTTCCAAGCGATCCAAGAATTTAATTGTGTGGTCGTACTTTCGGTAGAAATGTTTATTAATAGCTGTTAATATTACGTAACAATGAAATCGAGTATTAGGGTTGCAGTAGCTGGTGTCGGTAATACAGCATCGGCATTTGTGCAAGGGCTCAAGTATTGTGAGATGGAGCAAAACCCAATTGGGTTAGCCTTTCAACGAATTGGGCCCTATGAGGCTAAGGATATTAAGGTTGTTGCGGCTTTCGATGTTGACTCACGTAAGGTTGGTAAGGACCTTGGTGAGGCCATATTTACGCCGCCAAACAATGCACCTAGGGTTGTTGATGTCGGTAAACTCGGTGTTGTTGTTAAGGCAGGACCTTTGCTTGATGGTGTTGCCGAACAGTTGAGGAATTCGTTCATACCCATTGTTGAGGGTTCTATTGAGGATGTGGTTAGGGAGTTAGAGAGTACAAATGCCCATGTTCTAGTTAATTACTTACCCACTGGTGCCCAGAGGGCTAGTGAGGCGTATGCTGAGGCTGCCCTTAGGAGTAGGGTTGCGTTTGTGAATGCTATGCCATCCGTGATAGCCACATCCAAGGTTTGGCAGTCAAGGTTCGAGGAGGCTAGGTTACCCCTTGCTGGTGATGATGTCCAGAACCAGCTTGGTGCTACAGTATTGCATAAGACCCTGGTTAGGCTATTAGCCCTTAGGGGCGTTAGGATAGAGGGTACGTATCAACTGAATGTTGGCGGTACACCAGACTTCCTAAACCTGATGTATAGGAAGGGTCAGAAGGAGAGGACTAAGACGGAGGCTGTTAAGAGGATGGCTGAGGGTGAGGATTTTGATGCCTACATATCGCCAGTCGCCTACATAGGCTTCCTGGGTAGTAGGAAGATTGCTCATATGCTCATTGAGGCTAGGGGTTTCGCAAACGTGCCGATTAGGATTAGGGTTGACCTGGAGGTTTATGACCCATTCAACAACGCTGGGGTCATGATCGACATAGTCAGGGCAGTGAAGTTGGCAATGGATAGGGAAATCGGTGGTCCACTGATTAGTTTATCAGCCTGGGCTTTCAAGAACCCGCCAGTTCATGCACCGCCAGAGGTTGCGTATCAATGGCTTATAGAGTTTATAGAGGGTAGGCGTGATAGGTGATTGTTTGCGGTTATTTATTAAGGTGAATTGATTAAATCATCAGGGCATAAAATGGTATATGCACATCCTTTAATGGTCCTTTAACCACAATACCAATCTTTGGTTGTATCTCAACCTCGAGTATCGTGGGTTGTACAGCCTGCCACCTCATCTTCCTAATGAATAGGTAGCGCTTAAATTCGCCCTCAGTTGTCTGCGCAAGTCCCATTACGAAAACTCCAGCGGCTAGGAACTCCTCAACACCATATCTAGAAATCATTCTGGCTCCCGTGGGTATTTCCGTGGTTATAATCGTGGTCACGCCAACCTCCCTCTCAATACCCATAACAAGTGCCCTAATGTACTCCCTAAGCACCTGGACATCCTTCTCAAGCGTGACCAGCGGTGCTATCGGGTCGATGACGAGTCTCTGGGCCTCCAGGGATTTTGCGTAGTCGGCTATTGTGTACACCAGGGACTTGGCGACGGTTATTGGGTCCTTCTCCCTAATCTTCTCTATTATGTCCATCTCAGGAATTAGTACCTCGAGGTATCCCTGCTCCCTAAGGGCCTCCAGGTCCCAACCAAACCTTTTAACACCGTTCATTAATTGATCGTAGGTTTCGTCGACCGACACGTATATTCCAGGCTCGCCATACCTGTAAATGCCATTGATGAGGAAGGATAGCGATAAAAGGGTTTTACCCGTACCTGTCTCACCGCTTATTAAGTACGTCCTACCCCTGATCAAACCACCACCGACGGCTTCGTCAAGCCCTGGTATTCCCGTGGGGACTAAATCATAATATAACGACATCGGTAATAATGCAGACAGGGTTGTTATAAAGATTGCGGGTAGAGTGTTGTTTTTATGGAAAGGCCGGCAGGTTTACTGCTTGAACTCAATGATGTACTTACCAAATAACTCCTTAAACCTTCTCATTGTTATAATGGTCTTACCATCAATCTCAATAGGCTCCTTGGCTGGCGGCACCTTTAGGTAATTCGGCAGTCTCTGGGCGTACCTCTCCTCAAAGGTTGGCACGTGTGGATTTACCAGGAATATGCCAATGGGTATCCTACCATCACCCTCGTATGATTTAATCAAGGCCTGCGCAGCCTTTTGCGGGAACTCCTCCGGACTCTTGATAATTGGGTCCCAACCCTCCTCCTGTAGGTCATAAACCCTCTTATTGTAGTAATCATACGTGTGTATGTTATCATAGGTCACACAGGGCTGTAAAACCTCAATGAAGGCGGAACCCTTATGCTGAATAGCCTTCTTGATCAACTCCTTGAGATGCTGCACCCTAGCCGCGTAACCCCTGGCTATGAAAGTATAACCAGAGGCTATGGCAAGGCCTATTGGATTAACCGCATCCTGCAGGTTAGGCTTCGGAAGGGCCTTAGGCTGGAGCCCCCTGGCAAGTGTCGGGCTTGCCTGTCCCTTCGTTAAGCCATACACCGTATTGTTATGCATTATAACGACCAAGTCCACATTCCTCCTACCTAAGGCCACGAAATGGGCTGCGCCAATTCCTAGTAAATCGCCATCGCCGACATTAACCACGACTGTTAAATCCGGATTCGCGAGCTTTATACCCTCGGCGTATGGTAATGACCTACCGTGTAACGTATGTACACCGGACACATTGATGAAGTGGCTTGTCTTACCGCTGCAACCAATGCCTGAGACAACCACGGTCTTTTCTGGGTCTAGCTGCAAATCGGCAAATGCCTGGTACATTGCCGATAGTATTCCAAAGTTCCCACAGCCTGGGCACCAATCAACCCACACATTAGTCTTATAGTCATTAATTGTTAACTTACGCGCCATAGCTCAACACCTCCCTAACACTTCCCCTCATGATATTTTTGATCGCATTGACCAACTCATGGACATAAATTGGTCTACCAGTGTACTTAACAACGGACTTGCCTACGGTGATTCCCGTATTCATTGCAACAAGCCTTGAGGCTTGGGCCTGGTAGTTATGTTCAACGGCCATGAGCTTATCTACACCAACCTCTTCTGCGATCTTCGTGATGGATTCCCTTGGGAATGGTATAAACATCCTTATGTGATAGTAAGATGCCTTGATGCCTTCACCGCTCAATTCCTCTATCGCCTTTAGAGCGACACCTTTAACGAAACCCCAACCGACTATCACGATATCAGGCCTCTCCGAACCGAAGTATGAGTACCTCCTCTCCTCAGGTATCTCCTTCTCAATCAGATCGAGCTTCTTCATCCTCTTATCAAACATCCTAATCCTATTAATGGGATCCTCATCAATGTGTCCATACTCATCATGCTCATCACCCGAGTACCACATGACATAATCCCCTAGAAATGCTCTTGGAGATATTACGGACGATAAATCAAACCTCTTATACTCAGTAAGACCCTTCGGTGCCAGTTTTCCCCTGACTATCCTAATACCATCCAGGTTGGGTAAAGGTATTGTGGCTATGGTGTTTGCTAGGAACTTATCCACGAGATGTATGACGGGTACCTGGTATGTCTCGGCATAGTTGAATGCATCGATTGCGTCATAGAACGCCTCCTCATGATCGCCAGACGCAAGCACAATCCTCGGATACTCACCGTGTGATGCAAAGACCGATGACAATAAGTCACTCTGCCCACCCCTGGTCGGCTGCCCAGTACTGGGTCCGCCCCTTTGGTAGTATGTCACTACGACAGGTACCTCATTCTGACCAGCCCAACCGAGCCCCTCAACCATCAGGTCAAAGCCGGGACCACTCGTGGCTACGGAACTCCTGGCACCAGTTAACGCCGCACCTATTGCTGCGTTTATGGCAGCTAACTCATCCTCAGTCTGGAAAACTACTATTGAACCCTCACCACCCAGCGCCTCATACTCCTCAAGAGTGAAACTTTCATCAGCTGCCGGCGTTATTGGATAATACGCCTGGAACCTAACGCCAGCCACAATCTTAGCCATCGCTATTACATCGTTACCACTGGCTACAAGGACACCAGACACCTTTACGCTAGGCTTATCAAGCTTCAATTCACTGCCGAATTGCCCCTTCACAGCTTCAATGACTATATTGGCCATGGCCCTATTATGCCTATACAAGTCCTCCCTCACGAACCTCCTCTTAAGACTATAATCAAGATCCTCCTCATTAATGCCGGTTATTGCCGCCACGGCTCCAGCAAGTATGGTACTTATGTACCTCGAGGCTTGTGATGGTACGATACCCTCACGCCTCTCAATCTCCATCAGCAACTCCTTAAAGCTGAGCCCAACAACCCTAACCTTCCTATTCGACTGGAGGTACTTAACCACGGATTTTACAGTACCATCAACCCCAAGCTCCTTAAATTCGCTCGTCAATCTCTCCCTCAAATCCCTCTCCATGCTTGGTATGCTCGTGAAGCTCACGTTATCATCATCACTATTATAAATGATATATCCACCATCCCTGAGATCATCAAAATGCGTAAACACAGTTTCCGCATCCATGGCAGCGACTATGTCTACGGGATACGTCAAGTGCCTTGGTAATTCCGTAGCTGATACCGTGGCATGTATGTAACTATGCCTACCCTTTATATTCGAGAAGTACTCCCTATCGGAAATAACACCATACCCAGCATGCGCGTACGCCCATGAAAGCAACTCGGAGAGCGTCTCTAAGCCACCACCCTGGGGACCACCAAGTATATACCTTAACTCATTCATTACCAGCCACTACAACTGATTAATGAGGCTAATTTAAATATCAGACGTCTACTCCATTTTAACTGAACAAGCCATTAACTAACCATAGGAACTTCCTCGGCTGCCACCTCATCCCTCATGAATTCATTAGTCAGTAAATGCCCACGTTTAGCATGTTCAAGAGCTTCATTAAGATCAAATAGTGGTTTCCTACAATCAACGCAGTAAACCCAACCGTATGTCGATAAGGCATTCTTAATGCGTTCCTGGGTATCCCTAGCATATTGACCGTACTTAGCACCCTCATCCCGAGTTACGATAACACCACGTACCTTTAAATATCCAAACCATGTGTGGATGGCGTGGGGTACGAATTCATCATTTTCATTGGCCATACACTTAAATGATAAAACCTTTGATTATAAGGATTTCCAATTCTATAACCTAATAAATCATTATAATTTTAGTAAATCCATATGACAAATGCGACATGATTTATGGCTATAATCGCTCTATAATTCCTAATTTTGGCAAAATAATAAATGCATTAACCAAGTTCTCAGAAATACAACCCTTTATGCTATTTGCCATTTGAACCTCAATCGTGCGTGGATACTTCCTAGTTTATATGCTATGTATCCTTGCACGGACCTAGCCAAGGCGCATACTTACCATACCCCTTCTCGGAGTAACTCCTTAACCACTCCTCCTCAAACTCCCTAGGCACCCTTGGTCTCTTAACAACGTCATAGTAGTCATAGGGCTTTATATCAAGCACGGGAGTACCCGTCCAAGCATCAAGGCCCCTAAGCCAGAGCCTAGGTGGTTCTACCTTGACGAGTTCAAGTATTGACAAACCAATTGGGTTTGGTCTAATGGGGTACCTTGTGGCGAATATACCGACCTCCTTATCAAAGCCTCTTAGCTTAACCCTTAACCGTGTCTCTTTAGTCTCGTGAAACACGTAGACCAGGATTATGTGCGAATACTCATCGAGGTTTAATAAACCATCGACGTACTCATCGTAAATCCTAACAACGCCAACGAACTCATACCTACTTCCATAGCGACCCCTCTCAGGATCGTTGGACTTTGGGAAGCCAACCTCAACGATCCCTATGGGCTTAAACCTGTACTCACTCATTGGTTAAGTGGTATACATTGTTTTATAAATAGTATTACATGTAGCGAAGGTCGGCCCCTACTTAACCCCATATTTACTCTCCAGTTCGTTTACCTTAGAGACTCAGTAACCGTGATTGTGCTCTTCCCTACATCTCCAATACTCCTATTGCTCTCCACCTAGCTTAGGTCCATTGGTTCAGGAAGAGGCCTTAATTCTCCTTATCTATGTGCTGGCTAAGGTGATCTGTCAGTAGTGCCAAGTGATCCATCAACGTATCTTTAACGTTCGCGTCACCATCCTTAAGATGCGTCAGCAACCCTCATCGATCCTCATTAGATACCTTGTGATGCCATGCTCGCTGACCATAACGTAAACTGGGTTATTTTCAACAGCCATTAGTAGTTGTACTGAGAATTAGGCGTATTGGCAAGATTCAATAAGAAGTCTACTCGGTTTGCTTGAGAAGCTTAATAGAAGGCTTCTCATTACGGTTTTGACAAGGATTGGGATTAAGTCATAGTTACCATGCTTCACGGCAACATTAAGTTTTTAAGCTTCCGGGGGCAGAAGTAACTTCCGGGGGTGGTAGTGCTTTTTGATTTACTACCTAAGGAGGATAGGAATGATTTATTTGATAGGGAGGAGGAATTGAATAAACTTAAGGGACTTGAGGGTTTATACTCCCCAATAACGTTAGTACTTGGTTTTAGGAGGACTGGTAAATCTTCGTTAATTAAGGTGGCGCTTAAGGAGTTGGGGTTACCAAGCATTTACATAGACCTTAGGAGGTTTGAAGAGATTCAATATGTGCAGTACAGAGATTTTGTGCTTAGGCTTCAACATGAGGTTAATAAACTAATTAAGAGATTTCCAGACCTATTAAATGCCTTAAGGAACATAAGGGGAGTAAGCATAATGGGCAATCAAGTATTGTTTTACTGGAAGGCTGGCAAGAGGGTCTCTTTTGCATCCCTCCTTGACTCGTTGAATGATTGGGCTGACGATAAGGTCATTGTTGTCCTTGATGAGGCCCAGGAGTTAATAAGGATGAGGGGCTTTAACATATTACCCATACTTGCGTACTCATACGATAATCTAAGGAAGATTAGGTTCATAATTAGTGGATCCAAGATGGGGCTACTTTACAGATTCCTCAAGATCCAAGACCCGGACTCACCGTTATTTGGGCGTGCCATGAGCACGATAGAACTCAAGCCCTTTAACCAGAACGAGACTAGGGAGTTCCTTAAGCTTGGTTTCAGCCAGTTTGGGATTAACTTCAAGGATTACGATGAAGTTTACCGTGAAATAGGTGGTATACCCGGCTGGTTAACCTACTTCGGGTTTAAGTACGTGGAGTACCGTGACTTAGATAGGGCGCTAAGTGAAACGGTAAACCATGCAATTAAGCTGATTAAGGCTGAGTTCAGGAATTTCCTCCTGGACAAATTAACCACGAGAAGAAGGTACTACACCATAATGCAGGCAGTGGCTAAGTGCTCCACATGGAGTGAGATCAAGCGCACCCTCCAGATCAGGGAGGGGGTCGAAATCAGTGATTCAAGGATCCATAATTATCTAAGGCAACTAATGGATTCCTCATGGATTGTGAAGATCGATAATAAGTACTGCACACCAGAACCATTAATCAGTAAGGCATTCCTAAAATCAGCCAATAATCATTCTACCAACAGCAGAAACAGAGACATTTAAAAATGGTAACGTGGTGATGATATTAATATGGCCATTAGGGAGGGCGATGTAATCGTTGTAACGACACCCTACATACCAGGCTACAGGGTGGTTAAGGTAATTGGCGTTGCACTGGGCATCACGGTTAGGTCGAGGGGGCTTGGTGGTAGGTTTCTAGCTGGACTCAGTCACTGGTTGGTGGAGAGATTCAAGAGTTCACGGAATTGGCTGAACAGGCTAGGAGCAGGCTATAGAGAGGATGATTAAACACGCCAAGGAGCTGGGGCAAACGCCATAATAAGCTTCAGCTTGATTCGAACGAAATAA
>JC3454_101002_pt1 | contig 14696 bp, 20 predicted proteins | sample YNP_Site_4_FD_21673 | JGI IMG/M metagenome (IMG submission 21673) | reverse complement strand
TAGTTGCATCACGCTATGCACGATAGACGGCCCGAATTGATGATAAAAAAACATTAGCCCGTTGGTAGGCCTTGTCAACTATAGTTTCCAGCAGCTCGGAGCCCCTTTCCGCGGAGATCTCGGCAGGATCTATGCATCCCACCACGCCTGATCTGGACATCCACGCCGTCCGTAGATACCTCATCATGTGGACGTCGCCTTCGCATATCCTCTCCCTGGGCGTATCGACGAGCCGGCCGCCCACCGCCAGATATATGCTCGCCTCGTCCGAGCCAGCGTGGTCCCTCACGGGCGCCAGGCTCCATATGTTCAGCCAGAGTATCTTGGGCCCCAGCTCGTAGTCCAGCTGCGACGCGACCGCGTTGCCGGCGTCGGCTATTCCGCCGTGGCCCGCGACCACTATCACGCCGTCACACCACCTAGCCGCGCTCCTCAAAACCTCTTTTACATAGGACATAAACGTCTCGCATTCGACGTAGATGGTCGGGGCGAGGTCTTGATGCTCTTTGCTACAGGTATAGTATATCGGCGCCAGGACCCGGGCCCCCAGTCTTTCGGCCAACCTCTCCGCCACGTAGACGGCCACCTCGGCGTCCACAGTAGGCGGGAGGTACGGGCCGTGTTGCTCGTACGAGCCTATGGGCAAAACGCAGTACATGCATAGCTACTTCTCCTTCGATTTTATAGCCTCAACCAGCTCCTCCAGCGCTTGGGCCAGCTCCCTAAGCCCCTCGATCTCTATCTTGACCCTGAGATATCTATCCCCGTCATCTCTCTCCGGCGCATCGTCGGCATCGCGGAGCAACCTCTCTATTTCCTCATCTTCGTCGAGCTCCTCCTTCTTCTTTTTCTTCAACATCATGTACTCTGATCAAAAATAAAACCTACTGTTCTCAGCTCCAGGGTAAGGGCTCACCGACCTGCCTCCTTAAGCCATCTCGCCATAGCCTCGTAGAGCTCTGCGTAGCTCATGAAGCCCTCCAGACGCCCTTCGTAGCACACGACCATCATCGTGCCGTCCTCCATGCGGTACGCCCACCGCTTCCTCGTCATGCCCTTTCTTTAATAGATGGACAGATCCATCCGTGAAGGTGTACTACGGCGATGTTTTCAAGGGGCACGAGACAGGTCCTGGACATCCCGAGAACCCCGGCCGTCTCGACTACGCCCTGGCGGGGGTCAGGGAGGCGGGCGTCCCCCTCTCGGCCCCTCGCGCCAGAGACGACGTCGCCCAACGCCTCGAGACGGCCCACGGCAGAGACTACATAAGATACGTAGAGGATCTATGTAGTTTGGACAACCTCACGGAGCTGGACGGCGACACTTGGGTATCTCCCGGCACCTGCGCCGCGGCTCTCGCGGCCGTATCGGCGATGCTCGACGCGCTGGATTCAAAGGAACACGCGTACATACTGGCTAGGCCTCCAGGTCACCACGCGGGCAGGTCCGGGAGGGCTCTGACCGCCCCCACCCAGGGCTTCTGCATATTCAACACGGCGGCCGTGGGGGCTCTCTACGGAGAGGGCGTGGCCGTGGTGGATATAGACGTGCATCACGGCAACGGCACGCAGGAGATACTCTACGATAGGGACGTGCTCTATATATCGACCCATCAAGACCCGCTGACGTTGTACCCCGGCACCGGCTTCCCCGACGAGGTGGGGAGGGGGAGGGGCGAGGGGTATAACGTCAATGTGCCCATGCCTCCAGGCCTCGGCGACGACGGGTTCAAGGAGATCTTCGACGACGTAGTCATGCCCATATTGAGGCAGTACGGCCCGAGGGCCTTGGTCGTGTCGCTCGGCTGGGACGCCCACAAGGAGGATCCGCTCGCCGATATGGGCCTCACCCTAAACGGCTATAGATATGCCATCAAGTCCCTGCTGTCTCTCAACGTGCCCGCCGTCTTTCTGCTCGAAGGCGGCTACAACTACTCGGTGATCCGTGAGGGGTCCAAGATGCTGGCGATGGAGCTGGCAGGCCTCGGCCGCGCGCCCCCGGAGGAGCCCAGCGCCAGCGACCACTCCGTCTGGGGGAGGATGTCGAGGGTCCTGGCCGAGGTTCGGTCTATCCAGTCGAAGTACTGGCGGCTATAGGACCGCCGAGATGGCCCTCGCGAGATCCTCTGATACGTCCACGTTGGAGTACTCGCACGGTATGGTGTTGGTGCAATAGAGGGCGTTGACGCATCCCCTGATCTTCTCCCTGGCGTTGCCCAGCAGCTGGCAGTGGGAGACCACAGCATATACCGCAGACGCCCCCAGCAGTTTTGCGTTCTTGCAGGCATCGACGAGAGTGCCGCCTGTGGCCAATATGTCGTCCACCAGCGCCACAGCCTTGCCCTGTAGGTTCATGGCCCCGCTGGGCTTCATGTATATCTCCCCGGTCTCCCTATCTCTGAACTTCTCGAAGTGGTCGTAGGGCACCTCCAGCAGTCCGGCCAACGTAGACGCCCTGTGGAGGGACCCGGCGTCGGGGCTGAGGACGACGTCCACGCCCCACCTCCTCACGGCGTTGGCGTACCTCTCAGCGGGGTACACGTTGACGACGTGCATGCCGGCCACATAATCGCCTATATACGGCTTGTGGAGATCCACGGCCACGAGATGCGACACCGGATACCGCCTCAGATGGGCCAACATCGTCTTCACGCTTATGGGCTCCCCCTCGCGGAACCGCCTGTCCTGTCTGGCGTAGGGGAGATAGGGCACGACGAGAACCACCCTGTCGGCCCCGTAGTCGCTCAACGCGTCTAGCGCAAGCAGCAACTTGACCAAGTTCTTATTTACGTCGGGATAGAGCCTGGCCAACAAGACCGCCTCCCTCGCGGGCTCCACCCTCACCAACACCTCTCCGTCGGGGAAATCCCTCTCCTCTAGGGGCCTGGCGTCTAGGCCCAGCGCCCCCGCGATGGGCTTGGCGAGATCTTCGGCGTTTTTGAAATAATAGAGCTTCATGGGGGAAGGTGGCTTTGGGGCAAATATATCATTACGGCCAGGATATGGCCGTCTTCAGGTGTTCCGGAGCTCCGCCGATCTTCACGGCGACTGCGATATATCTCTCCGAGCTGTCAGAATACGGCGATCCGTCGAAATCCCCGTAGACCGCCTTAACGGCCATGCCGACGCTGCGCAGCATCAGGCCCAGCTCGCTCGGCGAGTATAGTCTGAGCTCGAGTGTCCTCGTCCCTATATATTCCCCGTTTCTGTAGATGCGCCTGCTCTCCCTTATCCTGCCGGCGAGCGGGTTGTAGGTAGCCACCGACAGGACCTTGTACGGACCCGCGGAGATCCACATATTCCAGGTCTCCCCCAGCGCCGCATACGCCTTGTCGACCTTCGCCCTGTTGGCCAGATCCAGCGCCAGAGATCCGCCGGGCTTTATGGAGCCCGACAGCCACATCAAGATCTCCAGATCCTCCTCGTCGCCGAACATCCCCAACGTGCTGTGCATTATGTAGGCTCCGTCGAACGCGCGGCGTCTGAACGGCGGCATCCTCAGATCGGCCGCCACCACGTCGCCGTACCTCTTGGCCTCGGAGAGGTAGCGTATGTTTATATCGAGTCCCACCACAGAGTCGGAAGGCATATGCCGCATGTGCCTCCCGTGGCCGCACGCAGCGTCGAGGAAGCGCTTGCCCGGCTCCACGCCCAACGCCCCGGCCAGGAACCGCGCCTCCCTGGCGCTGATCTCGGGCCCCCTATAGTGCTCCATGAAGTCCCTATATATATCGTCGAAGAACTCCTCAGCCCACCTCATCTCCCCAACAGCCCCCTCAGCTCGGCCTCGTTCTTGGCCAGCTTGAAGCCCGAGGCCTTTCTCAGCCGGTTCATAACCGCCAGCCCTATCCCCCTCTCGGCCACTGTGGGGACGAGCGCAATATCTACCTTGGTCTTGTCGAGACGCCTGAGCGCGTCGTAGAGGTTCTTCGCTATCTCGTATGGATCGGACCCGACGTATATCGTTGCGTCCGCATCGGCGCATTTCCCGGCGAGGCACAATACGGCGACCCTCAAGCCGAGCCCGCGGACGGCCTCGGTTGCCGACGCAAGATCGAAGTCGACAAGTATCAGGGGGACCTCCGGCGCGTAGTGTCTGTACTTCATGCCCGGCGCGAGCGCCACGTCGGCTTCGCCGAGCCCTCTGGCGAAGGGCGGGATCTCCACATCGCCCAATATGTCCCTGAGCTCCTCGACGGTGAAGGGGCCGGGCCTCAGCAGAACCGGAGGCTCCCTCGTCACGTCTATGATGGTGGACTCAACCCCGAAGAACGTCCTGCCTGCGTCTAGGACCAGGTCGACCGAGTCGCCGAGGTCCTCGACCACGTGCGAGGCCTCGGTGGGGCTAGGCCTCCCCGCCTTGTTCGCGCTCGGGGCCGCTATGGGCGTGCCCGCCGCCTCTATCAGCCTCAACGCCACCGGATGGGCGGGGCACCTCAAGGCCACCGTCGGAAGCCCGGCGGTGACCACCGCCGGCAACTCGGCCCTCTTCCTCACTACGAACGTTATCGGGCCGGGCCACGCCCTTTTAGCCACTTCGACGGCTCTATCCGGCATGTCGCCTATCTCCAGGGCCATGTCTAGGGACGACACGTGGACTATGAGGGGATTGTCGGCGGGCCTCCCCTTGGCCTTGAATATCCTCGCGGAGGCCTCGGCGTTGAAGGCGTCGGCGCCTAGGCCGTACACCGTCTCCGTGGGGAACGCCACGAGGCCCCCCGACCTTATGACCGCGGCGGCCTCCGCCACGTCCTCGCCCCGCGGGTTCAGAGGATCCACCCTCAATATCCTAACCACGGCGAAACAGATATTACGACCGGTTAAAAGCCTTGTATGGAGCTGACGGTGGTCGGAACGGGGAGGATGGGGGCCGCCTTCGTCAAGAGGGCGGCCCAGCTGGGCCATAAGGTCTACGCCTGGAATCGAACGCGCGGGAAGCTCGAGGGGCTCCCCGCCACGCCGATATCCAGACCGTCCGAGGCTCGGGGGCCTGTCGCCGTGTTTGTAGCCGACGACGAGGCGTTGCTGTCGCTGGTGGACGAGATGGGCGGAGATGCCGTCTTCCTGATGGGCACGTACTCCCTCGCGGGCGCGGCCGCCGCCCGTAGGGCTCTCGCCGCGAGGGGGATCGGGGTCCTGGCGTCGCCTATAGTCGGAGGGCCCGGCAACGTGGAGAGGGGCGACGCCGTATATATAGTCGGAGGCGACGCCGAGGTCTACAGCAGATATTCCAAACTATTCGCCGAGTTGGGCAGGATCATGCACGTAGGCGAGTTCGAGAAGGCCGTCGTGTTGAAACTGGCGTATAACTCCCTGCTGATAGGCACAGTCGCCGTCTTGGGCGAGGCGGCGTCCATGGCGGCCGCCCACGGAATACCGCCGAGCCAGTTCAAGGAGCTGCTGTCGCAGACTATATTCAAGGAGATAGGGTCCGTATATATAGACAGGATGTACTCCGACGAGCCGGGCACATTCGCCTTGAGGCACGCCGGCAAGGACGTGAGGTACGCGACGGCCGCGGCCGCCGGCAGGTCGAGCACAGTGGTGCTTTCCGCCGTGAGGTCTCTATACGAGATGCTCGAGGTGCTGGGCTATGGAGATAGTTATTATATAAGAGCTGGTATTCTAGAGTCTAAAAGAAAATAATATATAGAGAAATCGTCATTATATATAAATAATGCTATTTTATCCCGTATAGAGCGGGCGCCATGCGGAATTCATTTTAAATATTGAGGACTCTAGGACTCTATGCCGATAGACTACGGCCTAATCGCCATGTTCATAACCGCCGTGGCTGTGCTGGGCGTGATGGTATACCTATTTATGAGGTCGAGCGAGCGCATCAGCTCGGAGGAGGCGAGGAGGGAGGGGCGCGTCGTCACTGTGGTTAAGTGCGGAGACGGCAACGAGAAGACGAGGGACTACAGGGAGGGGGACTACGTCGGCTCTAAGGCCGACGACTGCCCCGATGGAGTCGTCGTGGGCATCTACAAGGAGACCTCCCAGGAGAGGTGATATGGCCTATAGACGCGCTGTGAGCATAGCCGACGCCCTTAAATCCTCCGGCGTAGTGACGGTGAGGGGGTGGGTGTACAGGAAAAGGGAGCTGAAAGACAAGATATTCCTGGTCCTCAGGGACTCCACGGGCATCCTCCAGCTGGTGTTCGCCCGCAACACGGAGGCCTTCGACGTGGCGCGGAGGCTGAACCTGGAGTCGTCGCTGGTAGCCACCGGTCTCGTCAGAGATGAGCCGAGGGCGCCCGGCGGCAAGGAGCTCCACGTCCAGTCGGTCGATTGGTACTACGAGGGCGCGCCGTACCCCATAAACGAGGACGCCGCGCAGGCCGACAGCGAGTACCTCCTCGACGTCAGGCACCTCTGGCTGAGGAGCAGGAAGATGCAGGCGGTCTTGAAGATACGCCACACCGTCTTCGGCGCGATACACGAGTACTTCAGGTCGCGGGGCTATTACGAGGTCCAGGGCCCCATGTTCATAACCGCGGCCGTCGAGGGCGGCGCCACCCTCTTCAAGGTGCCGTATTTCGACGACCACGTGTACTTGACCCAGAGCTCGCAGTTCTACCTGGAGGCCTTTATATTTAGCCTTGAGAGGGTGTACACAATCGCGCCGAGCTTTCGGGCCGAGCCTTCGCGCACCAGAAGGCATCTGACCGAGTTCTGGCACGCCGAGGCCGAAATGGCTTGGTACAACCTAGACGACCTCATGAAGGTCAACGAGGAACTGGTCTCGCATATAGTGTCCAAGGTGCTGGAGGAGCGGCTAGAGGAGCTAAAACTGTTGGGCAGAAAGACCGAGCCTCTGGATGCCGTCAAGCCGCCTTTCCATCGGGTGTCCTACGACGAGGCTTTGAACATCCTGAAGGCCAAGGGCGTCGACATCAAGTGGGGAGACGACTTGGGCTCGGACGAGGAGCGTGTGTTGACCCTCCAGTTCGATAGGCCGATCCAGCTCTACGGATTTCCTGAGAAGGTCAAGGCGTTCTACCACAGAAACGACCCGCAGAGGCCTGAAGTCACCTTAAGCGTGGACGTGCTGGCGCCCGAAGGGTACGGCGAGATCATAGGAGGCGGCGAGAGGATATACGACGAAAAGGAGCTCGTGTCCAAGATGGGGCGCTTCGGGCTCGACCCCAAGGACTACCAGTGGTATATAGACCTTAGACGCTACGGCTCGGTTCCCCACTCAGGCTTCGGGCTGGGCGTGGATAGAGTGGTCATGTGGATAGCGGGCCTTGACCACATAAGAGACGCGGTGCCGTTTCCGAGGGATATGAGGAGGAAATACCCATAGCTTGAAGGTCCTCATAACGGGCACGCCTGGGGTCGGGAAGACCACTGTCTGCAGAATAGCGGCGCAGAGACTCGGCGTCAGATGCGTCGAGGCGGCCGCCGTGCTCGCCGGCAAGCCCTTCACCTCCTGGGATCCATACTCCTTGACATATGATATAATCGATGTGGACGCCGCCCGTAGAGAGCTCTCAAGGGAGCTAGCTAGCGATCACATACTTGATACGCACGTCCTGGACCTAGTGGGCGATGTGGATAGGGTCTTCGTGCTCCGTAAGCGGCCTGACGTGCTTCTCAGAGATCTCTCGGGCAGGGGTTGGCCTCTACATAAGATACTCGACAACGTCTGGGCCGAGCTCCTCGACTACATATACGTCGAGGCCAAAGATAGATGGGGACGCGTCCACCAGATAGATGTGACCGACAGATCCAGCTTGGAGACCGCCGACGCGGTCGTGGACTGCCTAAAGGGCGGCGTATGCATAGACGAGAGAGTCGACTGGCTGAGCTATTCGCTGGAGAGCGGATTCCTGGAGCGGCTCGAGTCTATCTCCAATAGGACTTCTTCGCGGCGGTCCTCTTCTCCACCAAGAACTTGACGGACCATCCCTGCTCCACGAATCTGCGCAAGAGACCCCTCAAGCTGTTCTTAGGCGATATGAGGAGGACGTACTCTACGCGGGCATCGTTGAGATACAGCCGGGCCACGTAGAACCTCCTGCCTCCGTCCTCCACGACGACGTCGGCATGAGACATTGACGACAGCTCGGGCATAATGCGGAGCACCTCCCGCTCTATCTCGAGGATATCGCCTACGACGTCCCTGGGCTCCTCGTCGAGCTCCCTCAAGCCCACGACCTTCATCTCCAACATGACGACGCCGAAGTCCTTGCCGACCCTCAGAAGGACCACCGACCGAACTCCCATCGACCGTTAGATCCTCGGGACATATAAAGCTTGAGGCTCAATATAGACATAAGTAGCTTTTAAAATACGGCGCGAGCTATATCGACTATCAACTTGACGGGATCCTCCAGCCTTATCGCCGGCTTTCTACCCTCGTCGAGAGCCCTTCTGAGCTCGGCGGCGCATCCGTCGACGTCTCTACATCTGTGCAACGGGGCGCCCTTCATCTCGAGGTACGTATCCACGTAGAGGCCCTCGGGGAAATACGACAAAGCGGGCGTCCCCAGCAGGGCGGCCTCCGTGGCCATGGTCATGCCCCCCGTTATCACCGCGGCTGCGTAGTACGCCAGATCCAGGTGGTCGACCGCCTTGGTCAGATTTATGGCCCCCTCGATTATCTGGTCGTCGTATCTAGGCACGTTGACCACGGTATACCCCAGACCTCTAGCCAGATCCACGAGTCTGCGCCTCAGCTCCACGTTGCTCCACCTATAGTACGCCGCCTTGGCCTCCTCCGGCCTAAAGACCACGTAGCGCCCCGGCTCCAAGCCCAGCCTTCTGACCGTCTCTACGTCCGGGCGGTGCCGCGAGACCCACATGTACTCGAAAAGGCCGTCGAAAACCGCCACGCGTTTGGGGCAGTACGGCCTCCACGCCTCCTCGGGTATCGCCGCGGGGGCTATCAGATATTCGGACAGCGGTATCGTCAAGCTGTTGGCATGGTAGGCGTGCGGGGTGTCGTTCAACACGACGGACTTCTTGCCGAGGCCGAAGGCGACCCTAACGGCGTCCGGGCTCGGGAACGACAAGACGCCGTCGAGGTCTTTAACCAGCTCGGCGAGCTCCAGCTGGCGCCGCAGGCCCTCGACAAGCTTCTCGTAGGGAGTCTCGCCGTATCTGCCGATACATCTATACCCCACGGCGTACCGGTCGAGCATGTCCCTGACGTGGTAGTACTCCCGGCACGTGATGGTCAAGTCCAAGCCGCCCTCGAGTCTCAACAACGCCGCTATTCTGGCCTGCTTAGGCGTGAGCGCGTCGAAAAGAGCCCTCATTCGTGTACGTAGGTGAAGACCCCATCCCTGCGCGACGCGAGTTTCACAAACCCGTAGCGCAGGAACTGCACTATGGAGCCCTCCTTGAGCTCCAGCGCCTTGGCCTCGACGAGGCCCCGCTCCTCGGTCTTTCTCCCGATGGCCACCGGCTTTATCACCACGGCCTCGGGCGAGCCGTCGGGCACCCACTGAACTATGGGCATCTTGCGCCTACGCGCCTCCTCGATCGTCGTGCCGACCACCTCGCCGATGTACTCATCCCCCCTCCGGCTCGCCGCCACGTTGACGAGCTCCATAAGTCTGAATTCGCCCAGCTCCGCGTCCCTCCTAGATATGTAGACGGCCGTGCGTCCAGGCCCCAGCTCGTACACGCGGTGGCCGCGCTCGGGGAAGCTCGGATGTTGCGGAAGCCTGGCGACCAGCTTCGAGGAGAGGTCCAGCGTCAGCCTCACCGGATCCGGCACGAACATGTATCTATCGGCCGTCGGGTCCAGCAACTTCCGGTTTATGGCGAAGAGATTCGCCACGGACACCGTGGAGTCAGAGGGCTTTATGCCCACGCTCAACACAAGCTCCCATACGGCCTCCGGGAGAATTCCGCGGTTCCTCAACCCCGAGAGCGTCGGCATGCTTATGTCGTCGAATCTCACCTTCAGCGCCTTGAGCTTGGATTTGCTCAGCGAGCCGCCCTCTATTTTCAGCCTCCCGAAGTGGATCGTGAAGGGCTGCCGCCAGCCGAGGTGCTTGAAGACATAGGACTGCTTGACGGTATTCACGCTGTGCTCCTGCGCCCTCAACACGTGCGTCACGCCCATTAGGTGGTCGTCTATGGACACGGCGAAGTTGTAGGTGGGCCACACCCTGTACTTCGACCCGACGAGGGGATGCGGCGTCTTCTCGGTATCTATTACCCTGAAGGCAACCCAGTCCCTCACGCTGGGGTCTGGATGCTCCAAGTCCGTCTTGACCCTCAGCACCGCCTCGCCCTCGCGGAAATCCCCCCTCAACATCCGGTCCCAGAGCTCCAGGTTCCTCTCGACGGGGGCATCCCTGTGGGGGCACGCCTTGCCCGCGTCCCTAAGCCGGCGCCACTCCTCAGGGCTGCACAGATCGACATAGGCGCCGCCGAGCTCTATCAGCCTCCTGGCGTATTCGTAGTACACCTCCATCCTCGACGACTGCACGTACTCCTCGTCCCACCTGACGCCGAGCCACCTCAGATCCTCCCTTATGGCGTCGTAGGCGTTCACCTCCTCCGTCACCAGCGGTTTTTTGATCCTGGGATCCGTATCCTCGAACCTAAGTATGAACCTCCCGCCGTATTTTAGCTTGTACGCGTAGTTAAGCACGGCGGGCCGCGCGCTACCTAGATGCAGGACGAAGTCCGGATTGGGCGCGAAGCGCACCACGACCTCCTTCCCCCCGCCCGCCTCGGGCAACGGCGGCAGCGCCTCTACGCTGGGCCGCCTCTCCTCCCTCTCCCGCCTCTCCTCCAGCGCCTCGGGCCATCTGGACGCGAGCAACGCCCTCTGCTCCTCCAGCGCCATGGAGTTGACCCTCTCCACGATCGAGTCCACCAACGCCTTCACCTCCCTGGCGCGTCCCCTCAGATCGGGCCTCTCGGCCATCATCTTCGACATAACGGCCTTGGGGTCGGCCTTTCCTCCGTACCTAACCGCGTTTATCAGGGCGTATTTCAGCACCAAGTCCTCAATTTCCATTTCCAAGAATTCTCTCCACCTCCTCCAGATCCTTCACGGTGTCTATGGACCGCCAGAACACGTCGCTATATACCACCGCCTTCAGGCGCTTGCGTTCGGCCAGCTGGGGGAAGGTCGTCTCCTCTATGTTGCCCCTAGAGGGCAGGACCTTGAGCAGCTCCCTCCTCATCGCGTAGACCCCGGCGTTTATGAAGTAGCCCCCTAGGACCGGCTTCTCGCGGAAGCTCACTACGCGGCCCAACTCGTCGAACTCCACAATTCCGTAGGGACTCCTCAGGGGCACCAGGGCCACTGCCGCATCGGCGTCGGCCAAGGCCTCCAGCAGAGGCTTGACGGGGAGATCCGTCACCACGTCGCCGTTGGTGGCCACGAACACGTCGTCCTCTAGAAACGGCTCGGCGTTCTTTATGGCCCCCGCCGTCCCGAGGGGCTCCTCCTCCACGCTGTAGAAGATCCTGACGCCCAGCCTCCTGCCGTCGCCGAGAGCCTCGAAGACCTTATGCCGCAGGTAGCCCACCGCCAGCACGAAATCCGAGAAGCCCTGCCCCCTGAGCCACTCTATCTGCCTCACGAGTATGGGCTTCCCCGCCACCGGCAGAAGCGGCTTAGGCACCTCGTTGGTCAGCGGCGCAAGCCTCTTCCCAAAGCCCCCAGCCAGTATCAGGGCGCGCATGTAGATGCTCTCAACCCTATTTAAATAGGAAAACGTGGTTGACGTGCGGCTGTATTGGTGCGACGACCTCAACGTGCCCGTGCTGGATCCCCACGACGTGGCCGATAGATGCAGCAGACTGGTGCCTGTCTATGTCACTAAACCGGGCGACGTGAGGCCCGCCTTTAAGGTCGATATAGAGATAACCAGGCGGGCCGTCGAGTACGAGCTGGGCGACAGCTCCCTCGCAGATATGATACCGGCAGACGAGGTGGTTTTGCTGAACAAAATACCGGGGTACGCCGATCAAGCCGACGAGGTGGTGGTCCGTGGAAGGATATTGGGGCATAGGTTCTACGACGTGGTCGAGGGCAGGTGGAGGTTCAGGCCGTTGTTCGAAGGCGTGAGCGAGATATTGGCCAGGAGGGCTGGGTGGTGGGCCGTCGTCGACATGGACGAACTGCCGGCGGGCTACGACGTGCATGGGGATCGAGTCCTGGAGGGATCTCTCCCCGAGAGGAGGTACGCCCACGTGGCCGTCTCCACCAGAGGGGGGTCGATACACGGCGTGGCTAAGCTGTTCAGAGGGAGGAGGCTCCACATAATCAAGTCCTGGAGGGCGAGGCCGCGGCTACCGCCGGGCAGGCCCAGCGACTTGAAGCTATTCGCCGAGATCAACCGGACCTACATAGAGAGGAAGGCGAGGAGGGCTGTGGATTTCCTGAACGGCGTCATATCTCGATACAAGTTGCCCGTCGTGGTTTCGTACTCGGGAGGCAAGGACAGCTTGGTGGCGCTGGATCTCGCCGCGAGGACAGGCCATCAGTTCGCTATATTGTTCAACGACACTGGCCTCGAGGCGCCCGAGACGTATCAGAACGTGGGCCAGGTGGCCGAGAGGTATGGGGCGGAGCTCTTGGTCGCGTCCGCCGGCGACAGATTCTGGAGGGCCCTGGACGAGTTCGGACCCCCCGCCCGCGACTACCGCTGGTGTTGTAAGGTGATAAAGATGGCGCCCATAACGAAGACCTTGCTCGAGCGCTTCCCCCAGGGGGCTATATCTGTTGTGGGCCAGAGGGCCGCCGAATCGTTCCAGAGGGCGAGACTGAAGCCGATCTCAGCCAGCAGATGGGTGGCCAAGACCATCGTGGCGGCGCCCCTCCAGGACTGGACCGCCCTAGAGGTCTGGGGCTATATCTTCCTCCACGGCCTTCCCTACAACAAGGCGTACGAGAGAGGGTTCGACAGGCTCGGATGCGTGGTGTGTCCGGCCAACGAGATGGCCGAGCTGGAGCTGGTGCGTATCAGCTACCCGAACATCTACGAGCGGCTTGAGGAGAAGATCTCCGAGCGTTACGGGGACGAGAACTACCTGAGGTATGGGCTATGGCGGTGGAGGAGGAATATCCCGGGCGACCTCAAGAGGTTCGTCAAGCTGTCCATCAAGGCGGAGTACCCGGTGAAGATCAGACGGACCGAGAGGGGGCTGGAGCTGATCGGCGTAAGGCCCGACGCGGCGACCGCCCTACAGCTGCTGAAGATGCTCGGCGAAGTGAGACTGGAGGGCGACGGCGTAAGGGTGGCGCGGAGAGATGGCCACCTGCGGCTCTCCGGCGATCTCTCTAGGATAGAGGGCCGCGGCGCTCTGGATGCGGCGGCGCTCGTGGTACGCGCCTCCATCTGCGGCCACTGCGACCTCTGCATAAGCTGGTGCCCCACGGGGGCCCTCAGGAGGGATTCCGATGGGCGTTTCGCCGTCGATGAGGGCAGATGCATAGGGTGTCTCCTCTGCTCCAAGGCATGCCCCTCGGCCCAATATCTGGTCTACAGGGCCTTCGACGAGGGGGGCCGGGGCGATGGAGGGACAAATTATTAATATATTGCCTATAGTCGTGGCTGTGATAATTTATACGGACCAGTTGGATCTGATACGAAAAGTAGTGCAGTTGCTAAACTCGCGGAAGGCCGAGCAAATAGTCATAAGGGGGGAGGGCATCGACTTAGTGTGGCCTCCAAGAGCGCCCAATCTGCCGATGAGCCTCCTCGAAATTATGCCCGCCAGCACGTACGTCATACTACGGGGCAACACGATAACGATTGTGCCATGAGGAACCTAAGAAGGGCGAGGGTCTCCTCGCTCAATATAGACCCCTCGATAAAGCAGAAGCTGATAGAAGTGCTCGGCGAAAATGAAATAGTATATATAGAACAATATTATGAAAAAATTAGAATAATACTATGATTATTATAAATTCCAAAAATATAGATCAAATACTATGGACTTTGAGGGAGGTGCAACATTCTATCGAGGCGACGCCTATAGTATTCGGACGTAGACAGGTGGGGCAGTATGTGGTCCAGCTGGGCTCCCTCGGGCATCTATATGGGGCTGTCGGCGAATTGATGGAACGCATAGTGGCCGCCAGCAACATGGCAGACAAGCTAGGGCTGACGAGCTACTCCATAATCGTCGATCCGTCCGGCACGCACATAACGCCGGAAGATCTCCCCGAGGTGATTCCGCCCCTCCCCAGGGCGAAGCCGGCTGAGCCCTTGAAGGCGCCCGAGGTGGAGCTAGATATGTGGGGTTGCCGCGACATTACGCCGGGCTATATAAAGTTCTGCGTGGGCGACGTCGAGATAGCGTACTACTACGGAGGACAGGAATAATGTCCCTCTTCCTCACCCTCAGCGAACTCGAGAACATCCTCGCTTCTCTGAAGGACCACGCAGAACATTATAGAAACAGAAGGGAGGCCCTTGCGGCCATGGAGGAGAGATATCTCAAGTTCGTCGAGCTCGCCAAGGCGTTTGGCGTCGAGCTGAAGCTCGCCGAGGGCGTCGAGCTTTATACAGGCGGCGAGCTTCCCGACAACACGGAGCTTCTGGAGCGCATAAACAAGGCGTTAGCCACGGTAAGGCGCATAAAACAAAGTTATGGCGATTTAAAAGTAATAGTAGATATCAGTTTAATCTTAATAAAATAATTATTAAATATGAATGAATACATAGATACCTTCTGATTGCGGAGAATCCGGGCTATACGCCTTCTCAG
>JC3454_104623_pt1 | contig 16947 bp, 14 predicted proteins | sample YNP_Site_4_FD_21673 | JGI IMG/M metagenome (IMG submission 21673) | reverse complement strand
GGCCCACGCCCTTGACGTTGAATGCTCTGTCAACGTAGACGTAGCCCTCGTCGCGAGGTTATGTTCGTCGCCCCCTCAAGGAGCGCCGTGGCGAGCTCCTCCTCGTCAACGGCTTTCAGACTGAGCCCGCTCCTCCTTATGATGCCATCCGCAACCCCGTTGGCTGAGGCCACTAGCCCCAGCTGGGCAGGGGAGGCGTCAACCGCGCTTATGAGCTTCCCGTCCCGCCAGTCCAGCTCATGGCCCGTGGCCACGACCCCTACGTCAGCTATGGAAAAGGCTGCGGCCACGTCCATCACGCTGGCCGGGTAACCCGTTGGCACGACTATGGAGAGCAGCCTCCCCTCTGAGAGTTCGGCCTTCATCGTGACCACTAGTCACTTGGCCTCATCACTCCTCTCCCCCTCCCCACGCCTAGGTTAGGGAGCATGGGCTCCCAGCCACGACATGGGGAGTTTCATTGGGCGCCCTCCTCCACCTCGCGACTGCTCATAGGCTTCACGGTGGCGCCCTCCGCTCGAAAAGTTGGCGGAAAAGATTATAAAATGAAATGACTAGGCGCACAGCCCTGCTTGCTTAATAGCATTAAGGGGATTAGAAGTGATTAAAATAACGAGCAGTTACGTAAAAATGTTACAGACCTTCCTGTAGTACATTAGCATGGGCTCCCTGTCAGTGAGCTTAGCCACCGAGGCCGCCAGGGCCTGGGCCCTGCTTATCTCAGCTGAGGCCAGCGATACTATAGTGCCGGTCAGCACGTTAGGCCCTCGGCAGTGCCGTTAGCCCAGGAGCTAATATAATTTGGCCTCAGCGCTGCTGACGCATGTTCTCAAGTTTCGTTAAGCGTTAGCTTGCGCTATAAGGGCCTTCCATGGCGTTTCGTCAGGCCGGCCCTCCCCTTCTGGCCTTCAAGTCCTGGCGGCCGCTGGGGGCCCTGCCGCTGCTCGCAAGGGAAATTTAAAGGAAATCCAAATAAGGCCTCATCACAACACGCGGCGTAGGTGCGGTCCTGTGAAGGTACCGCGAGTGAGGACGTACGTGCCTGGCCTTGACGAGATACTCTACGGCGGCGTACCGGAGAGGAGCGCCGTGCTGATCTCAGGCGGCCCCGGCACGGGGAAGTCGATACTGGGCAAGCAGTTCCTCTACAACGGTCTCACTAGGGGCGAGCCCTGCGTCTTCGTGGCCCTGGAGGAGCACCCCGCTGCCACAAGGAGGAGCTTCAGGCACTTCGGCTGGGACGTTGACAGGTACGAGAGGGAGGGCAGGTGCGCCATAGTTGACGCCTTTACGGCCGGCGTGGGGGCGGCGGCCCAGAGGGAGAGGTACCTGGTGAAGGACGTCGACAACGTCCACGAGCTGATAGACGTCCTGAGGCAGGCCATAAAGGACACGGGGGCGCAGAGGATAACCATTGACTCGGTGAGCACCCTCTACCTGACCAAGCCGGCGGTGGCCAGGTCAATAGTCATGATGCTCAAGAGGGTCATAGCGGGCCTCGGGGCCACGGCCATGTTCGTAAGCCAGTCTCTGTGGGCGAGAGGGGCTTCGGGGGCCGGGTGTTGAGCACGCTGTTGACGGCATAATAACGCTCGACCTGGACGAGGTTGAGGGGAAGCTCTACAGGTCCATAGTTGTCTGGAAGATGAGGGACACCAAGATAAGCATGGTGAGGCACCCCATGGACATAACGGACGAGGGAGTCGTGGTCCAGTGGGACAGGTACCTCAGGGTCACGGGCGCCTCGGTGAGCGTTCAGCCGCTGCCGAAGGAGGAGGTCGAGGAGATGAGGAGGGCCGTGGAGGAGGCAGAGAAAGAGGTCAGGAAGGCCGGGGCGGCCGAGGAGGAAGAGGGGTGAGGCCTTCAAGGGCCCTTCGCTGGGCGCTGAGGGCCTAACGCGGGGCCCTTCGCATATAGCTGAAGTCATTTAAGGTCCGAGGCCCCCTCATAGGCGGGCTCGGCTTGAGGCTGCTGCTCATAAGCGACGCCCACGGCAACCCTTACGCCCTTAGGGCCGTCCTTGAGTCAGAGAGTTATGACGAGGTCCTGTTCCTTGGTGATGCGGTAGACTACGGACCCAGGCCGGCCGAGGTCATAGACTTGCTTAGGTCGGCCGGCGCCAGGATGGTGATGGGGAACCACGACAACGCTGTAGCCTTCGGCGTGGACTGCATGTGCGGCGAGGAGACTCACTGGGTGAGCGTCTTCTTCAGGGCAAACTACACGGTTAAGCTCGTCAGCCCCGAGCAGGTGGCCTACCTGAGGTCGCTGCCCGAGAGGGTGACGCTGGACCTCGGCCCCATGGGCAGGGCGCTGGCGGTCCACGGCTCCCCCTCAAGCCCCCTCTACGGCTACCTGTACCCATGGCTTGACGACGAGTCCTTGAGGAAGGCGCTGAGGAGGAGCGTGAGGCTCTCGGCCGGGCCTGAAGGGGGAGACCTGGCCTACGACGTCTACGTAGTGGGGCACACCCATTACCAGTTCGCCAGGAGGGTCTACGGCAGGCTGCTCGTGAACCCCGGGAGCGTGGGGCAGCCGAGGGACGGCGACCCGAGGGCAGCCTACGCCGTGATTGACACGGAGAGGGAAAGCGTGGAGCTCAGGAGGGCGAAATATGACGCGGAGAGGGTCGTAAAGGAGATCGAGGCCCTCGGCGTGCCTGAGCCCTACCTAGGCGCCCTCAAGGTCATGTTCCTTGAGGCCAGGGTGCCGAGGAGGCCCCAGGGGGTCCAGGGCTAAACCTGATCAGCCCATGGGCTCACATGGCCTTCTTCATCTCTCCCCTTGATCTGAACATCTCCCTGAGCTCCCTCTTCAATATCTTCCCTGAGGGGCTCTTGGGCAGGGAGTCTACGAAGATCACCTCCTTCGGGGCCTTGAAGTGGGCCAGGTTAGCCTTGGCGAACTCTATTATGTCCCTCTTCAGCTCCTCGCTGGGCTGGTAGCCCTCCCTCAGCACCACGACGGCTGTGACCTTCTCTATCCACTTGGGGTCAGGAAGCCCGATCACCGCCACCTCCTTGATGGCCAGGTGCTTGTACAGTACTTCCTCCACCTCCCTTGAGGACACGTTCTCGCCCCCTGTCTTTATCATGTCCTTCTTCCTGTCGACCACGTATATGTAGAGGTCCTCGTCGTACTCGCCCACGTCGCCGCTGTGGAACCAGCCGTAGGCGAAGGCCTCTGCGGTCTTCTCTGGGTTCTTGAGGTAGCCAAGCATGGTGTGGGGCCCTTTGCCGACGATTTCACCCCTCACGTGGGGCTGTCTTATTATGTTCCCGTTGTCGTCCATGAGCTCCGTCATCATGTTCAGGAGCTCCCTCCCGGCCGAGCCCGGCTTCCTTCCGTGGTCCTCAGGCAGCAGGACGGTGTGGGCCGGCGCGAGCTCCGTCTGGCCGTAGTAGTTGAAGAACTTGGCATTTGGGAACTCCTTCCTCAGCCTGTTAAGTATCTCGACGGGCATTATGGAGGCGCCGTAGTATATCTTCTCGAGGGACGAGAGGTCGTACTTCCTGAAGTCCGGGTGGTTAAGTATTCCGACCCAGACGGTCGGCGGGGCGAAGACGCTGTTGGCCCTGTACCTCTCTATGGCCTCCATCATGAGCGTCAGGTCGGCCTTAGGCAGGACCACGTTGGTGGCGCCCAGCCATATGTAGGGGACCAGGAAGACGTCCTTCTGGGCGCAGTGGTAGAGGGGGAGCGCGTGAATAACCACGTCCCTAGGCTCATACCTGCCTCCAATTATCGTGCTGACGTACTCCGCTATCAGCGACTGGTTGGTGTGTATGACCCCCTTAGGCAAAGACTCTGTGCCGCTCGTGTACATTATGGTGACCGGGTCCCATATATTGAGAACCTTGTCAGGCTCCCTATCGCTGTAGCTCCTCAGGATCTCCTCAAAGCTTAGCAGGTTCTCATTCCTCTCATTGCCGCCTATTACCACGACCTTGCTCAGCTTAACGTTGCTTATGACGTCCTTCATCTGAGGGTAGAACCTGTCCTCTATGAAGTAGAACCTTGACTCGGAGTCCGTCAGCTGATAGAGAACGTCCTTGCCTATCAACATATAGTTTATCGGAACCAGCACTCCCTTGGCCTTGTAGGTGCCGAACATGGTAAAGACGAAGTAATCGCTGTTCATGGAGTGAAGTGCCACCCTGTCGTAGTCCTTCAGACCACTCTCGATCAGGAAGTTCGCGACCCTGTTGGAGAGGGAGTCGAGCTGCAGGTACGTGTACCTCCTTTCGACGTTACCGTCGTAGTAAATTAGGCCGACCTTGTCAGGGTACTTATGGGCCGTGAACTTCGGGAAATCCGCAATAACCCACCTCATTATCTTGTTGTACCTCTTCATGAGCCTTATGGCGTTCTCCTCACTTATCGTCGATAGGAGAGACCTGAGCTCGTCCAGCTCGGACCCTGACAAGACGCTTAGCCCCCATAATCTATGGGAAAAAGGAGGGAGCCTAAAAATTTATGTACCGTCGGTGCCTCTCGTAATAAGCGTTGCATGAAATATCGTAGTTTTCAGGACAAGAATCTAGAAATGCCAAAGTAAACTCAGCAGTGACGTGATAAGGAGTGGATCTCGAGATAGCTAGACGCACGTCGTATCTATATATCAATGCATTCTTGCAATTACAGGTCTCTGTTGCCAAAGGGCTTCTCAAGGTCAGCAGGTAATCCCATGTTAAGGAAGAAAATATTCGATATGCTTACATATTAATAAAAATGACGAGAGGTCTTGAGGTATGAGGAAAGCACTTCACAACTCTATGAGGGCTTCAACGCCTTCTACAGGTGCTTCGTAGCTGAGCCCCAGAGGGGCGTCGTGGTGGACGTTCACGGCTTCTGCGAGCACAGCGGGAGGTACGCTGACTTCGGCAGGTTCCTGGCCGAGAACGGCTTCACCTTCTGCATGTACGGCCTCAGGGGCCACGGCAGGTCCGCGGGCAACGATGACAGGGGTTCGTCAGGGACTTCGAGCTGTTCGTCAGGGACGTAGGGGCCTTCATAGAGTTCGCCTCTAGGAGGTACGGCGCTGAGTCGGTCCACTTCCTGGGGCACAGCATGGGAGGGCTGATAGCCGTCTACTACCGGAATGATAGGGAGGGGCTCAGGACGCTCATGACGAGCAGGGCCGCCGTTTACCTGGCCCCGCCCCCGCTCTCCCAGAGGCTCGGCATGTCCCTCCTAAGCGCCCTAAGGCCGAGGGCCGGGGTTCAGCTCCCGATAGACCCAAGGGAGCTCTCAATCGACGAGAGCGTCGGGAAGGCCTACATGGAGGACCAGCTGGTGGCCAAGGACCCAACGGCTAGGCTCATCTATGAGCTCTACAGGGGCTTAAGGGAGGTCTGGAGGTACGTCAACAGGGTAACGGTCCTGATGCTCATACTTCACGGGAAGGACAACAGGGTAGTGTCCCCGGAGGCCTCGGAGAGACTCTACAGGGCAATTCAGTCTAAGGACAAGCGCCTTATAACGTTTGAAGGAATGAAGCGTGAGATACTCAGCGAGAGGATCAAGGCGGCCGCCTATAAGGAAGTCCTAGGCTGGCTGAGCTCCCACTAGGGCATAGGATGTGGGGGGCCTAGCGCGATCCGCCTTGAGCGCATCTGGCGGCTGCCTCTGATACCATGTTAACTCCCCGGTTTGCACAACACAGAGGCTAACTCCACTGAGCTAAGGGGGCTTAAGCCTCGTAAGCCCCTTAAGAGCCCAAGTAAAGCGCCTCTATAGGTCAACGACGCCTCCTTGAAGACTTCCTATGCGGTTGTTAAAGGTCGCTCTGAGCCTAGGCCTTAAGCTTTTATCCTTATCTATTAGCATGCAAGCCTAAGCCCATATGAGGTTTCCAGGAAAACGGTAGGATAATGGGCAGGCCCGAGCATTATGAGCTAACGTTAGATAAGCTCTTTGTGTCTTCGTTGGTCAGGTCCCCTGAGAAGGAGATAGTCTACCGTGACGTCAGGAGGTACAACTACGTCACCTTTTACGAGAGGGTCAGGAGGCTGGCCAGCGGCCTGATGAGCCTTGGCCTTAGGGATGGCTCAAAGGTAGGGGTCATAGACTGGAACACCAACCACTTCCTCGAGCTGATGTTCGCTGTCCCGCTCTCGGGCAGCATACTTCACACAATCAACCTGAGGTTGGCGCCCCAGGAGATCCTTTACACCATAAACTACGTCAGGGACGACGCGTTCGTGATAAGGGACGAGTTCGTGCCCCTGGCGGAGAAGCTGGCGCCGGCGATGCCATTCGTCAAGCAGTGGATAGTGACAAGTGACGACGGTTCCCTGCCCTCGACGACCCTCAGGCCAGTGGCTCACATAGAGGACGTGATAAAGGGCGGTGATCCTAACTTTGAGTTCCCAAGGCTCTCGGAGAACGCCACGGCCGCTGTCTACTTCACGTCAGGGACCACGGGACTCCCTAAGGCCGTTTACTTCTCCCACAGGCAGATAACGCTTCAGTCCATAATAAACGGGCTAGTGGTCACTGCCTACCCCTCCCCGGTCCGCGTCTCTTCAGCCGACGTAATTATGCACATACCCCCCTTCTTCCACGGCCTGGGCTGGATGATGCCATACCTCGCGACGCTGCTCGGCATGAAGCAGGTGTTGCCTGGCAGGCCTGACGCCAAGGTCATGCTTGAGCTCATAAAGAGGGAGAAGGTAACGTTCGGCGCCGGGGTGCCCATCTTCCTGAGGATGCTTATTGAGCACCCGGAGGCCGAGAACTACAGGGACGCCCTTAGTAACTTCAAGTACCTGTTAGATGGGGAGCACCCGCCGAGGTCGCTGTTCTACGAGGCCAAGAAGTTCGGCGTCCAGTTCATAGAGGCCTTCGGGATGAGCGAGGGCGTCGGCTACACCTTCGCTGTTCCCAAGGAATACATGCTTGACTGGCCCTGGGAGAAGCTCCTTGACTACATTAACACGGCGGGCCTCCCTGGGCCTTTCGTCCAGGTCAAGATAGTTGACGAGAGCGGCAAGCCTGTGCCTAAAGACTTCAAGACCATGGGGAAGGTGCTGGTCAAGAGCCCAGGCCTCACCGAGGGCTACTGGAAGGACCCCGAGAGGACGGAGGCCTCGTGGACTGACGACGGGTGGTTCATAACGGGCGACATAGGCGTGTGGAACGAGGAGGGCTACATACTAATAGTTGATAGAGAGAAGGACGTGATAAAGAGCGGCGGCGAGTGGATAAGCTCGGTCAGGCTCGAGGACATGATAGCGTCTCACCCGGCGGTCGCCAGGGCGGCGGTGGTAGGCGTCAGGAGCAGGAAGTGGAGCGAGAGGCCCGTGGCGCTGATAGTGCTGAAGCCTGAGTACAAGGGGAGGGTGAGGGAGGAGGACATAAGGGAGTACCTGCTCAAGGAGTTCGTGGAGACCGGGAAGATCCCCAAGTGGTGGCTGCCTGACAAAATAATGTTCGTTGATGACTTACCGCTCACGAGCGTTGGGAAGATAAACAAGAGGGCGCTGCGCGAGCAGCTCAAGGAGCTTGAGCTGCCTTAAGGGAGATTGTCATGAGTCAGCGCACTAGGTACACGGTCGGGCTCTCCTACAGGGAGCTCTCTGCGGGCCAGAGGATCACAGGGCACGCCATAACTGTGACGGACGCCCACATAGCGGCTTTCGCGGGCCTCAGCGGCGACTTCAACCCCCTTCACGTCGACGAGGAGTACGCGAAGGGCACTATATTCAAGGGCAGGATAGCCCACGGCCTGCTGGTAATGTCGTTAATTAGCGGGTCACTTGGCATGACCTTCGCTGGCACGGCCGTGGCTTTCACGGAGTTCAGGGCCAGGTTCCTCAAGCCCGTGAGGCCAGGGGACACCATAAGGCCCGTAGCGGAGGTGATAGGCCTCACAGACGAGCCCAAGTACAACGGCGGGAGGGTCCGGCTGAAGATAAACGTGGTTAACCAGAGGGATGAGGTAGTGGCTGAGGGCGAGGCCGAGCTCATAGTGACTTCCTAGGCCCCAAGGGGCTGGGTCAGGGACTCCAGGACGTTACAAAGGTCCATCTCCACTATTTTGTTGATGAGCCTGGCTACGTTGTCAAGAGTATCTATAAGCCTCGTAAGGCCCTCGTTTGGCAAAGACGAGTAGGACTTGGTGACCCTCAGGGACCTCTTCAGTCTCCTGACGGCCTCCCTGGCCTTCATACTGCGCGTGGGGCTCCTGTAGACCAGGCCCCCTATTGCCTCCTGGAGGGTCTCCTTCAGGCTCGTGACGAGAGGGATAAGGGGCCTAGAGCTCACTAGGTCAACCCCTCTCTCCCTTAGGTGAATTGCTTCACTGAGCAGCAGCTCGCCTATGAGACCCAGGACGACGCCTGCGGAGAATTTGACTACGACGTCCGAGTCCACGGCTGACTGGCCAGAGAGAATTCTCCTCGCCAGGGCGTAGCCGTACTTCTTCAGCTCAACTGAAACGGTGTTAACTAGGTCCTCCTGGCCTTCTCCCTCTAGCAGGGACGCTATGTGGTCCAGCAGCCTCACGATCACGCTCAGCATCCTCTTCAGGAGCGCGTAGTCGTCATAGGTGGCCTCGCCCACCATGAACTTGACTACAACGTTATCGTCCTCGGAGGAGACCTCTAGGAGGTCGCCGTATGGCCTCAGAGCTGCCTCGACGGACCTGTCGGCCTCCCTAAAGGTCATGCTGTCAAGCCCCTTTATTATCCCGCACAATATGACTGAGCTCACGTCAAGGCCTCTTCCGGCAAGCGACGGATATCGGATCTCAAGGGTCCCTCCACTGGCCTCTGGAGGCCCCTTCTCGGGCGTGATCAACAGCTTGTCATTGATGAACCTCAGCGTGACAACGTCGCCTGCTGCAAGACCGTTCTTAGCTGTCCACTCCTTCGGTATGATCACGGCAAGGGAGCTCGGCCCTACCTTAATTATTTTTCTTGAAATGCCTGAAATAAATTTTGTACTCCTCTCTGCATTCCTAGCCACACACTTTCCCATGATAGTAAGCTCTGGAAATCCATTTAAGGCTTTATATATTTTGGAACGCCTTTGCGTAATCAACGCTTTAAGCCTATGTTCTGATGCACTATAATTCTCGGATATGTCCTGTGGCCTCTTGCTATAACCTGGCCCCTCCCACGGACGGTGATGTCTTTGGGCAGGACCATGATACTTGGCGGGTGCGTGACTGAGATGAGGGATCCTGAGCCTAAGAATGAGGCCTTCTACATGCTCCCCTTCAGGGCCGCCAAGTGCGTCCTCGACAGCTACTCCTTAGACCCAGGCGACATAGACTTCGTCGTGAGCACAGGCTACGACATAGTTGACGGAAGGATGATATCAAATATGTACTCAGGCATGGCCTCAGGCGGCTTCCTGAAGTACGAGTCCCGTATAGCGGACGACGGGACTTTGGCGTTGGCCTACGCCGACGCGCTTATAAGGTCATACGAGGGCGAGCTCGGGCTTGTCGTAGGCTATGCAGCGCGGGAGGTGGACCTCTCCCTGGCCTCTCTGCAGACCCTCGACCCCTTCGTCTACAGGCCCGTGGGGATCAACTACATAGTCCAGTTCGCCATGCAGGCCTCGGCATACCTGAACCAGTTCAGGCTGCTGAGCAAGTGGGACGAGCTGGCCTCCACCATAGTTGTCGGCGATAGGAGGGCCGCCTCCCTTAACCCCAGGGCCCACCTGAAGGGAGGCCTAACTAGGGAGGAGCTAGCGCGCGAGGACTACATAGTGTGGCCGCTGAGGAAGAGCATGGTGTCACCTATGACAAGGGGCGCTGTGGCGCTCCTGGTGGGGGACGAGAGCGCTGCCAGGCAGCTCATGTTGGACACAGGCGTGGAGGTCAAGTCGATAAGGTGGTTCACGGACTCCTACTACTTTGGGTTCAACAAGCAGCTGACGATGATCCTGCCCCTCGCCAGGGCCGCAAGGGAGGCCTACGTGGAGGCCAACGTCTCTAACCCACTAAAGGAGATAGACTTCTACGAGGTCTCTGACGTGACCCCCGCCCACTACATGATGGAGCTCGAAGCCCTGGGCCTGTCAAAGATAGGGGGCTCCTCAAGGCTTGTCGAGTCAGGCGAGGTTGGGCCCGACTCACCCATTATAGTTAATAGGAGCGGGGGGTCGCTGTCAACAGACCCGTACCCGGCTGGCGGGCTGCTCAAGGTCTATGAAGCCTACCTGCAGCTGACAGGCAAGGCGGGGCCCGTACAGATCAAGGGGTCCCTCAGGAGGGGCCTGGTCCACGGCTACTCCTACATCTCAGGCTTCATGGGCCAGACCCACTCCGTCGTCATACTTGAAGGGGGGTGATAGGCGTGTCTCCTCCGTCTAAGGTAGCGGTCGTAGGCGTCGGGATCACGAAGTTCGGGCGTAGGCTTGACGCTACTCACCCAGACCTGGCCTGGGAGGCCACGAAGAGAGCCCTTGAAACGGCTGGTATATGGATTGACGACGTGGATGCCGTGGTTTACGGGACCATGGACCCCTTTGACGGGGTCGCGGCGCCGGAGAGGTGGGACAGCGCTGCCTACGGCGCGGGCAGGGGGTCTGGCAAGCCTATAATAAAGGTCACCACTGGCGGCACGACAGGAATGTCAATAGCGCTCCTGGCCCACGCCCTGGTGGCCTCAGGCAAGTATGACGTCGTGCTGGCGACGGGCGTCCAGAAGGTAAGCGAGAACATAGAGGCCCAGCAGGTCCTCAACACGGCCGTCGACCCGCTCACGGACAGGCCCCTGGGGATAGGAGCCATAGCCGTGGGCGCCATGCAGGCCAGCGCTTACTACTTCAAGTACAACAGGAGGATAGAGGAGTACATGGCCTTAGTGGCGTCAAAGAACAGGATCAACGCCCTTAGGAACCCGGTCAGCCACCTGCAGATAAGGCTCACCCCTGAGGAGGCCCTGATGTCACCTTACCTGATATGGCCTGTCAAGCTGGCGGACTCCTGCCCCAGCAGCGACGGCGCTGTCAGCGTCGTTATGGTCTCCGACAGGGCCGCTAAGAGGATAGGTAACGCGCACGCGTGGGTGAAGGCCGTTGATTACATAGCAGACACCTACTGGTTCGGGACCAAGTCAGACCCGGCAGACTGGACGAACCTAGCGTTGCTCGCCAGGAGAATTTATAGGAAGGCCGGCGTCAGGGACCCGTACAGGTTCTTCGACGTCATGGAGCTCTACGATGCGTTCTCTATACAGGAGATCCTGGAGTATGAGGCCCTTAACCTGGCTCCGCCCGGCCAGGGCACCAGGCTTCTGGAGGAGGGAGTCACCGAGTTCCACGGCCAGCTGCCCGTCAGCCCGAGCGGCGGCGTGCTGTCATCGAACCCGGTCGGGGTCACAGGCCTGTGGAGGTTCGCCGAGGCAGCCCTGCAGGTTATGGGGAGGGCCGGCGAGCACCAGGTCAAGGGCGTCCAGCGCGCCCTCGCCCACGCATGGGGAGGGGCCCTGCAGTTCCACGCGCTTGCGATCCTTTCCAGTTCGCCTGAGTAGGGGGTGAGGGTATGAGCGTGATACAGCCCTTGAGGCCTAAGGAGGTCTCGGGTCTTTTTGTCTTCCCAGGTAAGTGGGAGATAGAGTACGAGTACGCCGCAGGCAGAGTGCTAACTGAGTTCTTCAAGAAGCTCAAGGAGGGCAAGATAGTGGGCTCCAGGTGTCCCTCGTGCAAGAGGGTGCTGATGCCCCCGCGGGCCTTCTGCGAGAGGTGCATGGTCGAGACGAGCGAGCTAGTTGAGGTCAAGGACGAGGGGGTCCTGCTGAACTTCATAATAGTCTACAGGAAGTTCTACGGCCTTCCGGACCCGCCGTACGCGATTGGCCTAGTAAAGCTCGACGGGGCTGACGAGCCGATGTTGCACTTCATAGGAGGGGTTGACCTCTCAACGCCTGAGCGCGCCCTGCAGGTCCTGAGGCCGGGCATAAGGGTTAAGGCTGTGTGGTCGGAGACGAGGACGGGGGCGATCACTGACATCAAGTACTTCGCGCCCGTGGCCGGTGAAAAGTGATGAGCGTATTAAGTCACCTCGTTCTCGAGTACGAGCTCCCTTTCTTCACTGATGAGCACAAGCTGCTGAGGAAGAGCGTCAGGGAGTTCGCGGAGAAGGAGGTGGCCCCACAGGCCAGGAAGATCGACGCGACGAACGAGTACCCGAGGTGGTTGCTGCCGAAGCTGGCGGAGCAGGGGCTCCTAGGCATGAACATACCCCCTGAGTACGGGGGCTCGAGGCTGGACAGCATAGGCGTCGTCGTGGCCATGGAGGAGCTCGCCAGGGCCAGCGGGAGCGTGGCGCTGATAGCCGGGGTGCAGGGGGGCCTGGCAGTTTTCCCGATACTATATTACGGAAACGAGGAGCAGAAAAAGAGGTACCTGCCGCGGCTGGCCAAGGGGGAGATCATAGGGGCCTTCGCGTTAACTGAGCCTTGCTGTGGTAGCGACGCGGCCTCCCTGCAGCTCAGGGCTGAGAGGGAGAGGGACGGCTTCACCCTGACGGGCAGGAAGACCTACATAACCCAGGGCGCTCACGCTGACCTCTTCGTGGTCTTCGCGAGGACAGGGAGGCCTGAGGACAGGCACAAGGGGGTCACGGCCTTCATCTTTGAGAGGAAGGAGAAGGGGTGCCCAGAGGTCTCCCCTCTTGAGCCAATGGGGTTCAGGGGCACTGGGACTGCTGAGCTGAAGTTCGATAACTGCTTCGTGCCCAGCGAGAACGTCCTAGGCAAGGAGGGCAGGGGGTTCGAGGCAGCCATGTTCACGCTTGACGAAGGGAGGATAGGGGCGTCGGCCGTTGCAATAGGGCTGGCCACGGCCGCCCTTGAGGAGGCCTACTCCTGGACCCTCCAGAGGGAGGCCTTCGGCAGGCCCATACACCAGTTTGAGGCTGTCAGGTTCCAGATAGTCGACATGGCCGTCGAGCTGGAGGCCATGAGGCTCCTGGCCTACACCGCGGCCTACATGAAGGACAGGGGCGACAGGAGGTACATCTGGCTGGCGTCAGCGGCTAAGCTCTACACGGGGATAAAGGCTAACGAGATAGCCTCCGCGGCCGTTAGGATACTCGGCGGCCTGGGCTACATCAAGGAGTCGAACGTAGAGAGAATTTACAGGGACGCTAAGCTCCTTGAGATAGGGGAGGGCACTAATGAGGTCCAGAGGTGGATAATGGGGAAGGCGCTATATAATGAGTTATTTGTATAACTAATAGATTAAAATACTAAATGGGTTTTGAGAGCCTATAAGCCTTTATTCTTGCGGATCATTATAAAACGCTATTCACGGGCATGGCGTCTAGATAGCGGGAAGCCCTGATGTCCCGTCTAGAGCCTAAGATCCTGTGGGAGCCCTCGCCAGAGTTCATCAGGAACTCTAATATGTTCAAGTACGCTGAGTGGCTGAAGGCTAATTACGGGAAGGACTTCGAGCTGTCCGAGGACGCCAAGGCCAACGTGAAGGCTTACAACAGCATGTGGAGGTGGTCCGTGGAGAGCCTGGAGGAGTTCTGGGAGACCACGTGGAAGTACTTTAACATCATCTCCCACACGCCGTATACGAAGGTCCTTGAGAGTAGGACGATGCCCGGCGCCAAGTGGTTCACGGGCGCGACGGTTAACTTCGCCGAGAATGTGCTCAGGCATGCCGAGGCCAAGGGGGACGAGGAAGCCATTGTATATGTCAGGGAGGACGGCCTCAGGAGATCAATGTCGTGGGGTGAGCTCGAGAGGGAGGTTGCAGCAGCTTCTCAGTGGCTCAGGGAGGTCGCGGGCGTAAGGAAGGGTGACAGGGTGGCAGCCTACATAACCCAGGTGCCCGAGGGCGTGGTGGCGCTGCTCGCTGCGGCCAGCGTCGGCGCTATATGGGTGGCAGTGGGCGCTGAGATAACCTCAAGGGCCGTCATAGACAGGTTCAGGCTACTTGAGCCCTCGGTGCTCTTCGCGGTAGACGGCTACGTCTTCAAGGGGGACGTCTACAGGAAGGCGCAGGACATAGAGGAGATAGTAAAGGCCGTCCCCTCGATCAGACGCGTCGTCGTGATAAGGAACATGGGCTTTGACGTGAAGATAAATGTTGACAGGCCCATCCACACGTGGGACGAGGTAGTTCAGGGGAGAAGGGCCCGCCCGGAGTTCGAGGTCGTGCCGTTCGAGCACCCGCTGTGGGTGCTGTTCACCTCTGGCACCACTGGGATCCCTAAGCCCGTGGTCCACTCGCACGGAGGCATTACGATAGAGGGCTCCAAGGCAGCCCCCATGCACCTAGACGTATCTTCGGCTGACAGGTTCCTATGGTACTCCTCCCCCTCATGGATGATGTGGAACACCGTAGTGATGGGGATGCTCACCGGCGCCACCGCGGTCTTCTACGACGGGAGCCCGATGATAAGGAACCTCGAGCCCCTGTGGGAGGTAGCAGAGAAGGAGTCCCTGACGATCCTAGGCACCAGCGCTCCCTTCATTCACTCCTGCATGAAGGTAGGGCTTCAGCCCGGGTCCCAGTTCAGGCTAAGCAAGCTGAGGGAGATAGGCTCAACGGCGGCCCCCCTTTCGCCTGACGGCTTCGAGTGGGTCTACAGGAACGTGAAGGAGAACGTCTGGCTTAACCCCGCCAGCGGCGGAACCGACGTGGTTTCAGGCTTCGTGGGCGGCTGTCCCGTGCTACCGGTCTGGAAGGGGGAGATGCAGTGCAGGTGGCTGGGCGTGAAGGTAGAGGCGTACAGCGCTGAGGGGAAGCCGGTGATAAATGAGGTGGGGGAGATGGTCATTGAGCTCCCGATGCCATCCATGCCGCTGTACTTCTGGGGTGACCCTGAGTACAAGTGGTACAGGGAGAGCTACTTCACCATGTTCCCCAACGTCTGGTGGCACGGGGACTGGCTCATGATAACCGACAGGGGCACGGCGATAATCTTCGGCAGGTCAGACTCCACCATAAAGAGGAAGGGCGTGAGGATGGGTACCCTTGACTTCTATAAGGTCGTCGAGTCCCTGCCGGAGGTCGTGAACAGCATGGTAGTTGAGGTGAAGGGCAAAGTCCTGCTGTTCGTGGTCCTCAGGCCCGGGCTTCAGCTAACGGAGGAGCTGAAGAACAGGATAAACGAGGTCCTCAGGCAGAACCTAGGGCCCTACTTCGTCGCTGATTACATAATACAGGTGCCTGACATACCGCAGACCTTCAACTTCAAGAAGCTCGAGGTCCCAGTGAAGAAGGTCCTCACGGGCTGGGACGTGAGCAAGGCCGTGAACCTGGCCAACGTGATAAACCCTGACGCCTTCTTTAAGGTCATAGAGGCCGCCAAGCCCATCGTCGAGCAGATAAAGGAAGAGTAAGGAAGACGACAACTTTTATAGATCTATAGTGAGGATGTTATTAAGGTGGCTTTTCGTAATCCATACTTTATGTTATACTTCGACTATATAAGCTTACATAATTATGAGCTCTTACAAAGGGACTTCGGAAATCTCCGATCTATTAGTTTAGAGTACCAAGGGGTCTGTCATGGGAATTGGACCAGGTGGAAAGACCTTACTAGAGCTCCTTGAGGAGTCGGAGAGGTTGTTTAAGGAAACCGGACACTACTGGGGACTAGAGAGGCTGCCGCTCTATGAGAAGGATCCGCTTAAGTGGGAAAGGGATAGGGCCAGGCTGAGGTCAATAATGGTCATGGCCAGAGAGACGGCAACTAGAATTGCCGCCTCGCCGATTACCAGGAGCATAGGCGAGACTTGTTGGGTTCTCTTCACACCAGAGGGGGACTCCGTGGTACTCTCTACAGGAATTATAGTCCACGTCCACACCATGAGCGAGGACATAAAGTGGATGATAAGGAGAGGGTACGAGGAAAACCCTGGGATAAAGGATGGGGACGTCTTCATAGGCAACGACCCTGCGCTTGGGAACGTTCACACAACTGACGTCCACACGCTCACGCCTCTCTTCTATAAGGGCACCTTAGTGGGCTGGATAGGTTCAGTGACGCACCAGGTCGACATAGGCGCTAACACTCCTGGACATGACATAACTACGAGCAGCTCAAGGTTCGAAGACGGCCTGTACATGGACGCGGAGCTGGTCATGAGGGATGGGAAGCTCTTCCCACACTACTATGAGAGGTCGAGGAGAGGCGTCAGGACGCCGCTTTACTTTGACTTAGATGAGAAGGCTAGGCACGCTGGAAACGAGATCGCTAAGAGAAGTATAATAGCCTTCATCGAGGAAAACGGCTTAGACTACTACCTACAGCTCGTAAGGGAGATAATAGAGAAGTCGAGGAGGGACTACCTAGCTCGGACTAAGGAAAGGCTGGTCCCAGGCAGGTATAGGAGTGTAGCGTTCTCCGAGACCCCCTTTATACTTGAAGCTTGGCAGCCTCATGCCCGCGATGACTGGATACACCCGTTACCAATGGAAATACAGATAAAGGAGGATGGGAGGTGGGTGGTCGACATAGAGGGCAGCAGTGGCACTGGACCTTGGCCATGGAATGGTGCTTTATCGCCGTTCATGGGCGGGTTCTGGGTTGTAATGACGCAAGTAGTAGGCTATGGTGAGACTGTTAACGAGGGATTTGTTAAGGCCATAGAGTTCAGGATTCCTGAAAGGAGCTGGGCAGGGAATCCGGATCCTTATCTGTCAAGAAACACTCCTTGGGCTTTCCTGATACCTCAGATGACAGCACCGTATAGAATGGTAGCCCTTGGGGCCTTTGCCCGCGGCATAGTTGAAGAGGGGGCAGCAGGTTACGCTGTGACCGCAGATGCCGTCCAAGGAGGCGGCGTCACTACGGGAAGGACAGGACATCCGCCCGGGATATACTACCCTATCTCCACCTTTGAAATAGCTGGACAACGCCTTGGAGCAAATGCCGTAATGGACGGCCTTGACTACGGACACGCCATGTGGAACCCAGAGGCTGACATAGGCGACGTAGAGGAGGTGGGAAAGAACCCAGCTGGG
>JC3454_105483_pt1 | contig 17411 bp, 18 predicted proteins | sample YNP_Site_4_FD_21673 | JGI IMG/M metagenome (IMG submission 21673) | reverse complement strand
CGCTCGTCGATGCCCGCCCTCCTCGCCTCTCAGCCGAGCTCAGCGACCTGAGCGCGAGGGCCCTGGAGGCCGCGTCGGGCAGCAGCTTGGATGCTGAGGCCACGTCCATGAGTCCCTCCGCGGCGGCCGCTACCTCAATGGCCCTCAGGGCGTCAGGCGCCCTCCTTACGTCAACTGCCATGTGTACGTCTGCGGCGTTAGCGAGCTTGTCGTCCTCTGACGATATCAGTATGAGCCTTGAGCGCCCCTGCAGGGACTGCCTCCTTATGAAGGAGGCCAGGGCCGGGTGGTAGTCCTCAAGGGGCCCTATGACCAGGAAGGAGTCAACGTCGTCAAGTGACGAGAGCGGGAGCGTCGGGAGCGGGCCCCCTATGGGGGCAAGCTCGCTGAAGGAGGGCAGGAGCGACGAGGCCACGTCAACGTTGTTGGTCCTTAGCGCCGCCCTCGCCAGGAGCTGGGAGAGGTAGTAGGCCTCGGCGGGGAGCCTCGAGGACACTATGACGCCCACCGAGCCGGGCCCTCCCTCGCCCATCGCCTTCCTCAGGCCCTCAGCTATGACGCCAAGGGCCTCGTCAATGGAGGCCCTCGACCACGACCTGCCTCCCCTCCTCAGCCTCGGCCCCTCAGGCCTCTCAGGCACGTAGACCAGGTCCTCCCAGTGGTACTTGCCCCTGAGGCACTCGGCCGCGAAGGGCAGCAGGTCCCTCCTGCCCTCAACGTAGACCGGCCTGGAGTCCTCGAAGCCTACCCTCAACGGACATGAAAGGGAGCACATGGAGCAGGCCGTCTCACCCCAGCTCGTCGGCCTGGCTGATGCCATCACCTTGTCCACTATCGCCCCGCTCGGGCAGACGTCAACGCATGCCCTGCAGCTTATGCATGAGCTGGTGGCCAGGCTCCCCGTCTCAGGCATAACGATGGTCTGCTGCCCCCTGTACAGCGTCCTCCATATGAGCCTGCCTATGTAGCCCTCGCAGACCCTCACGCAGTTGTAGCACAGAACGCACCTGCTTAGGTCAACGGTTATCCACGGGTGCCTCTCGTCCATGAGCCTCGGGTCCTCGGCGCCCTTGGCCTCAACACCGTACCTCCTAAGGAGCTGCGAGAGCCTCGTGTCAAGCTTGGCGGCCTCGGCCGGGTAGCGGCTGGCCAGGAGCTCAAGTATCGTCCTCCTGTGCTTTACCACCTCGGGGGTCTCCGTGCTCACCTCCATCCCGTCCTCAACGAACGTGGAACAGGAGGTGACCAGGCCCTTCCCCTTCACCTCGACCAGGCAGAGCCTGCAGCTGCCGTATGGCTGCAGCCTCTCGTCGTAGCAGAGCGAAGGTATGTCCACCCCTGCCCTCCTGGCGGCGTTCAGTATGGTGGTGCGCTTCTCCAGGACGACCTCCTTCCCATCTATCCTGACCCTGAAGGGCATTTCCCATCACCTCACTACCTCGTCCCAGTACTTCTTTAGCGTGACCGCTACGGCCTCGCCCGTGCCAACGCCGTGACCGCACAGCGAGGCGGCCTTCATGGTCTCAGCTATCCTCAGGGCCTCCTCAGCCTCGTCCTTGGTCAGGTAGCCCCTCCTTGAGGCCTCCTCGAACAGCCTGTCTAGCTCAGAGGTGCCTAGCCTACAAGGGAAGCACTTGCCGCACGACTCGAAGGCCGCGAAGTGGACTATCTCGTGAAGCAGGTCAACTATTGGGGTGTCGTCACTGAAGGCTATCACGTTACCGTGCCCAAGGCTGGCCCCTATGGCCCTCAGCTCCTCGACTCCTAGCCTCACATCAAGCTCCTCGGGCCTTATGACGGGCGACAGGGGACCGCCAACTATCACGCCCTTTAGCCTCCTTCCGCCCTTGAGCCCTCCACCAATCTCATATATCACTTCCCTAAGAGGTATCCCGAACTCTACCTCATAGAGGCCGGGCCTCTCGAACAGGCTGTTGAGGCTGAGCACCTTGGTGCCCCTGCTCTTATTGTAGCCCATCTCGGCGTACTTGTCGCCCCCGTTCTCGATGATCCAAGGCACACTGGCGAGCGTCTCAACGTTGTTTACGACGGTTGGCATACCGAACAGGCCCCTCTCGGTAGGGTAAGGTGGCCTAGGGGTTGGCTCTGGCCTCCTGCCCATTATGGCGTTTATCATCGCTGTCTCCTCGCCCACGACGTAGGAGCCTTTGCCTACGTGGACCTCAACCTCAACGGGCGGCCCCCTTGATGCGGCCGGGCCCGCGTAGCCGGCCTCGTAGAGCTCCTTTACCGCCCTCCTGACCGAGGCCACGGCCTCAGGGTACTCCCTCCTTATGTAGAAGTAAACCTTTGAGGCGCCTATGGCGTAAGCTGCTATAAGTGCCCCTTCGATGACGAGGTAGGGGTCCCACCACATCAGGAACTTGTCAATGTATGCCCCCGCGTCCCCCTCGTCGCCGTTGACCAGCACGAACTTCTGGGGCGCCCTCTGCCGGTAGGCGGACTCCCACTTCAGCCCGGTGGGGAAGTAGGCGCCTCCCCTGCCCCTGAGCTGGGACCTCTTGACCTCCTCTATGACCTCCCACCTCCTCATCTTTAGCGCCTTCTCAAGGCCCCTCATTCCGCCAAGCTCAAGGTACTGGCCGAGCGAGCTGACGGGTCCCTTGACTATGTGCCTCAGCACGACGGCCTTGCTAGACCTCACCTCAATTATCGGGTAACCAGCCGTTGAGGTGCTCGACGGCCCCATGTAGCACTTGCCGAGGCAATATGTTGGCGGCTCCTGCCTGACTGCAGCCTCCCAGGCCTTTGGGTTAAGCGACCTGGCCACGTAGCAGGCCAGGCCCCTGCAGTGCTCCTCTACAGGCTCCCGCTCGGGGAACGAGTAGAAGGTCTTGAGCTCCTCCTTGGGCAGGTTTATCCTTATCGTGGCGGAGCCCCTACAGCGAGAGGCCCTTGTCTATAATAAGAGTTAGCCCTCGCCTTCTAAAGCCAGACCTATCCTCCTTATGCCCTCCTCAAGCCTCTCGGGCGGCTCGCTGACGAACGTCACCCTTATGTAGCTGGAGCCGCTGGGGCCGAAGGCCGTGCCGGGCATCACCGCGACCTTATACCTTGAAGCCAGGGCGCGGGCGAACTCGTTCGAGTCCTTGACGGTCGGCGAGAGGTCCGCGTAGACGTACATGCTGCCCTGGGGAACCAAGAACCTGGCGTCGCTGACGTACTTCCTGAGGGCGCTGACTGCTAGGTCCCTCCTCTCCCTGTACGTCGAGACCACAGACTCAATGAACCTCCACCTCCCCTCCCAGGTCAGGTACTTCAGCACGAAGAGCTGCGAGAGGTTGGAGGGGCCAAAGAAGGCGTGTGCGTCTATCCTCGAGCAGGCCCTCATGACCTCCCTGGGCCCATATATGTAGCCCAGCCTGAGCCCAGGGACGCCGGGGTCCTTTGAGAAGGAACCCAGGCCCACAACTACGTCAGGGGCCATGTCATAGAGGTTCGCCCTCCTCCCCTCGTAGACTATAGTCCTGTAGGCCTCGTCGACCAGCAGGTAGACCCCCCTGTCCTGGGCCAGCTCCGCCACGGCCCTGGCCACGTCAGGCCTCAGCAGCCTCCCCGTCGGGTTGTCTGGGTCCACCAGGATGACGGCCTTGGTCCTCTCCCCTATGGCCTCCTTGAGGGCCTCAGGGTCGGGCTGGAAGCCCTCGCCGGCCCTGGCCCACCTGACCCTGCCGCCCAGGTACTCAACTATGGGCCTGTACATCATGAACGTGGGGTCAATGAGGACCACCTCGTCCCCGGGGTCCAGGAGGGCAGAGAGGGCGAGGAAGATCGCCGAGGAGCCGCTGGGGGTCACCATTACCTCGTCGGGGGACGCCCTGATGCCCTCGCGCCCCAGGTCCTCAGCTATGGCCTCCCTCAGCTCTGGCAGCCCCTCGGCCGGGGCGTAGGCGTATGTCCTCTGAAGCCTCATCGACTCCAACACGTCGTCAATTACCTCGAGCGGTGGCCTGTGGCTCGGCTCGCCAGCGTGAAGCCTTATCAGGTCAGGGCTTGGCGACCTCAGGAGGGAGCTTATCACTTCCATCGGGGAGTCCTCAAGCGCCCTGAGCCTCGAAGACAGGTTGCGGGGCAACCTGCAAGCACCGGTTGGGGCTGAGAACGCTTTAATATAAAGTAAATGGGACGTTAGCCTATGGCCAGCGGCCATGGCAGGCCTTAGGCTCTCTTCAATGCCATACTATGAGAGGTGGTTCATAGCCGGCATAATAATAGGAGTCCTCGTGGGCCTGGGGGCCCTGTCCATCTACTACCTTGTCGTAGCGCTCTCCAAGCTCCTCCTCATGGCCCACGTGAGCCTCTTCCCCGTCACGGCCTCCCAGTACCGGTCGGAGCTCAGGTGGCTCCTCCTGATGCCAGCGGTCCTGGCCGCCGCATTCCCCCTGTCCTACCTGGCTGCCCTCGCCTTCAGGACGCCTGAGGTGGGCAGCGACAGGGTGGTCAGGGCCTACCACAGGAACCTCAGGCTTGAAGCTAACGAGGCCCCTGCCGCCGCGCTCTCCTCAGCCATAGCGATAGGCCTGGGCGGCAGCGCCGGCATGGAGGGACCAGCGTCACACGTTGGCGCCGCCCTGGCCCAGCTCATGTCAAGGGTCCTGGGGATGAGCGCGGAGGACAGGAGGAGGGCCCTGGCAGTCGGCCTCGGGGCAGGCATAGGGGCAATCTTCAAGACCCCCTTCGCCGGGGCCCTGCTATCAGCTGAGCTCCTCTACAGGAGGGACGTTGAGCCTGACGTAATATACCCGGCGTTCATAGCCTCAAGCGTGGCCTACGTGGTATATGGGTCCTTCACCGGATTCTCGCCGCTCCTGGGCCTCTACGTGGGCCCCTTCAGGCCCCTTTACCTCGCGCTCTTCGCCCTCGAGGGCCTGGTGGCAGGCGGCGTAGCCATGCTCTACCCCAGGGCCCTCCACGGCCTCTCCTCATGGCTGAGGACTCAGCTCAGGAACCCCCTTGTGAGGACTGCCCTGATGGGGGTCGCTGTGGGGGCCCTTGTCATAGTCTTCCCTGAGGACATGGGTGAGGGGCTGAGCTGGCTGAGGGCGCTGGCCAGCGGAGGTCAGGTCCCCTCTATCCTCCCCTTCGCCCTCGCCCTGGCGCTGCTGCCCTTCTCAAAGATACTGACCACCTCGCTGACCCTGGGGAGCGGGGCCAAGGGAGGGGTCTTCGCCCCAGGTCTTGACATAGGGGCCTTCACGGGCCTCGCCTTCGGTGAGGCGCTTCACCTCGCCATGCCTAAGCTCTTCCCTGACGTAGTGCCCTTCATGGTGGTCGGCATGCTCTCGACCTTCGGGGCAGCCAGCCAGGCCCCCATAAGCTCTATGCTGATGACCCTTGAGATGACGGGGAGCCTGACCCTGCTGCCCGGGGAGATGATAGCGCTTGCCGTGGCCATGATGGCCTTCAGGGGGCCGGCCCTCCTGAAGGAGCAGGTGGAGAGCAGGGCCCTCTCGCCAGTCCACGCAGGCGAGTACCCCATACCTGTGCTCAGGAGGGTTAGGGTCTCTGAGGTCCCACCGAGGCAGGTGTACGTAAGGCAGGAGGCCAAGGCCGCTGAGGCCCTCTCGGCCATAACGTCAAGCGGCCTCCTCTCCCTGCCAGTTGTTGACAGGCTTGGAAGGGTGCTAGGCATAGTGAACAGCGTGGACCTCAGGACGGCGGACCCCGAGGCCCCAGCCATAAGGTACCTGAGGCCTGAGCCAGGCCACGTGAGGCCCGACTCCTCCCTTGAGGAGGCCGTCAACATGATGTCTAGGACCAACTCCAGGTACGTGATAGTTGAGGAGGACGGCAGGTTCGTAGGCATAGTGACCCTGGACGACGTAGTGAAGGCCTATGAGAGGGAGGCCGCCAAGGGCCTGGCGGCCCCGCCTGGCTGAGCCTCTCTATCAAGCTGGTCACCCTGAAGGGCCTGCAAAGCCCTTTAACCCTCTGGGGCCGATGCCTCACCGAGGCCGTAAGGTGAAGACGTTGGAAGAACGACCGCCATAGGGGCTGCCGAGGAGGCCGCCAAGGCCAGAGGGCCTGTGCTGGAGGCCCAGGACCTGGCCTTCTCCTACGGCGACTTCCCGGTCTTCGAGCACGTGAACCTCGAGGTCAACGAGAACGGCTTCGTTGTCATAGTGGGCCCCTCGGGGTCAGGCAAGTCAACGCTCCTCCGCGTCCTGGGCGGCTTCCTGAGGCCCACAAGGGGGAAGGTGCTGCTGATGGGCGAGGAGGTGACGAGGCCAAGCCCGAAGATAATGATGGTCCACCAGGCCATAGTCACCTTCCCCTGGATGACGGTGCTTGAGAACGTCATGATGGGGGCCGAGGCCAGGGGCCTCCCGAAGGAGGCCGCCAGGGAGGTGGCCCTTCAGATGATAGAGGTCGTGGGCCTCAGGGGCTTCGAGGACTTCTACCCCAAGCAGCTCAGCGGGGGCATGAGGCAGAGGGTGGCTATAGCCAGGGCCCTGGCGGCGGACCCCGTGGTGCTCCTCATGGACGAGCCCTTCGCCCACCTTGACGAGCTGACCGCTGAGGCCCTAAGGAGGGACGTATACGACATGCTGTTCAACGTCAACACCAGCCTCAAGGGGGTCGTCATGATAACGCATAACCTGGTAGAGGCAGTTGAGCTCGCCGACGTAGTCTACGTCCTCAACGGCAGGCCCGCCACCATAACGGCGAAGGTCAAGGTGAGCCTGCCCAGGCCGAGGGTCCCGAAGGACCCGGCCTTCATCGAGTACACGGACCTCCTCTACGACTACATAGCCGGTGGGGCCCTTTGACCGGGCCCGGCGTCAGCGTCATAGCCGTAGTAATAGTCCTCGCCCTGCTGGCCTCGACGGGCAGGGTCTTCCTCACCATAGGGCTGGCCATAGTGACCGGCTGGCTCCTCGGCTACCTGGCCATAAGGAGCAGGGGCTTTGAGACTGTCTATGTGAGCATATCTGAGGTCTTCGAGTCGGTCCCCGTTATATCCTTCTTCCCCGTCGTGTTGATATTCTTCGTTGACAGGATAGGGGGGTACCTGGGTGTTGAGCTAGCCGTCGACTTCCTCGTCTTCACGGCGGTGGTCTGGAACATATGGATGGGGATATACCAGGCCTTCAAGACGGTCCCGGCGGCCATGGTAGAGGCCCTGGAGAACATGGGCTACGGGTTCCTTGGCAAGATGAGGAGGCTCTACATACCCTTCTCGGTCCCGAGGATAGCGGCCAACCTGATGCCGAGCTTCGCCGACGCCTACTTCTACATAACCGTCAGCGAGGTCTTCAGCGTCGGCGCCACCTCCCACCACGTCTTCGGCGTAGGGACCCTCATATCAAGCTACGTCTCAGAGGGCCTCTACACCTGCGTCTACTACTCGCTAGCCGCCCTCGCCGTTCTTGTGGCGGGCGTGACGCTGGGCCTCAGGAGCTTCGCCAACTGGGCCGTGGCCAAGTATGGCCTTGACACCCCTATGACGCTGGCCCGCCGCAGGCCAGGGGCAGGTGGAGGGCCTGAGCGAGTTCTACGCCGGGGCCGCCAGGCCCCTCAGGGCCGTCGCGGGGGCCGTCAGGAGGGCGCCCGTCGTCAGGAGCATACAGGTGGTCAGGCGCAGGTCACCGCCAGGCAGGGGCGGGGGGAGGGCCCTCGACTGGGCCCTGAGGGCCGTAGGCGTTGCCCTGCTGGTCCTCATAGTCTACGGGGCCGCTGATGTCATAACCTCGACGAGGCCCAGCACGTGGGCCTACCTGCTCTCCCAGACGTGGCCCATACTGGTGGGCCTGGCCTACGACTACGCCAGGGTCGCGGCGATAGCCCTTGTCTCCTTCGTCATAGCTGTCTTCCTCGGCTACTACCTGGCTACACACAGGAGGGCAGAGGCCGTGGGGGTCCCCCTCACGCTGGCCCTCGCAGCCCTCCCGGCCCCTGCCTACTTCCCCCTGCTCTTCCTGGCCACCTCGGCGGCCCTCTACAGGGCCCTCGGGGGGCTGGCCAACGAGCTCTACGTGGTCTCCCTGGGCTTCGTCAGCACGTTCTACTACATCTTCTACTCGTACTGGATGGGCCTGAAGGCGCTGCCCCACGAGGTAAATGAGGTGATGGACAACCTCAACATGGGGTTCTTCACGAGGCTCCGCAGGGTGCTCCTGCCGGGCACCATGCCCTACATAGTCACGGGGCTCACCTCAACGATCGACAGCGCCTGGGGAGGCCTCATGATAGGGGAGTACTGGCCCCAGATAGCAGGCGACAGGACCCTTGAAGTGACCCACGGCGTGCTCAAGATAATGGACGTGGCCACTACGAGGGCAACATAGCGTTGGCCTCCTACGCCTCCTGCTATTTGGCGTCGTGGTGGTGGTCTTCGCCCTCGCCTTCACCAGGTACCTGCTGGAGGTCTCGAGGAGGAAGTACGTGATAGAGGAGGCGGTATACGCGGCCTAGGCGCGGCCCTGGAGGCCAACGCAAGCGTGTCGCCCAGAATGGCCCTGCAGCGTGACCTTCCCGACTCTGTAAACTGGGGAGTTAACGACGGACAACGCGTCGATCTCCCTTAGGTCAAAGCTTGGCCACAGGTAGGAGCCCTTTACCTTTCGTTCCACGGCTCCTTGTAAACCGAGGAGTTTACAGTCAGCAGGGAAGGGCCCTGTTAAGGCGTTAGGCGACCCCTTCTAGGGGCCGAGGGCCCGCCAAGAGGGCGGGTCAGCTTAGCCAGACCCTCTCAACCTCCTTAACCCTGTCGAAGTCCCTGTCCTCGCTTAGGATCCTCCTTATGGAGTTGTTCAGCATCACGGCCACGTGGAGCGCGTCTGAAGGGCTCACCGAGTACTTTAACATGACCTCCCTGGCCCTCCTGTACTCGTTAATTGTTACTGGAAGAACGACGGAGTTCGGCAGCACGATGTTGTCTAGGAAGTCCAGTGTGTCCTCAAGCCTAACGCCGTACTTCTTCTTCGAGACGTAAATCACCTCGTCCAGGACCAGTGGGTCCGTTGCGAGGGACTCCTCGGACAGGAGCCTCAGGTAGTAGTCCTCAACCTCCTTCACGCCGAGGTTCAGGTAGATTAGGAAGTTAGCGTCCACGAATATCACTCGAACTCCTCCTCTAGGCTCACGCCCACGAGGTCGCCCAGCCTGGCCTCCTTAGCGTACTTCCTCACCCTCTCCTCGTGCTCCCTGAGCCTCTTAGCCACCTCGGACAGGCTGACCCTCCTCTCCGGCTCCAGCACTATCCTCCCGTTCTCAACTGTTAAGGTCAGCACGTCCCCTTCCTTTATCCCGACCAGCTCCCTTATGCTCTTAGGAATTATTATGTAGCCCTTCTTCCCGACCTCTACCTTCACAGTCAAGCCGGCTCAACTAAAGTTAAGCCAGTAAAACTATTAAGGCTTTTGCCCTAAGAGAGCCTAGAGATAACTGCCTATAAGTGACCGGCCTGTGGTCAGACCCTAGCCTGGCAGGCGAAGATCGCTCCTCAATCTAATAGGACGTGCCTGACCTAATGTTGCTATCCTAGTTAAGGCATAAGGCCTCAGACCTAGGGTCACCTAGCGCAAAAAACTTTGACCTAAGGGATCAGGCCTGAGGGCTTGGGAGATCCTCTATCCTCCCGTGGGCTATGAGGAGCAATACGCCAGGTATAACGCCAGAAAATATCAGGGCCACTAATGACCCAGCCAAGTGAGTTGAGCGACTTCAGGGTGGCGATGTCACCGTTCTTTACGGCCGAGTACATTTTCCAGGTGCGGCTTATCACCACAACGTCTATTATCAGGAATACCACCGAAAGGAAGCCTATGAAGCCCAGCTCAGCGCTTGCCGCCGGGCTTACGATGCCCTGCTCGGACATCACAGCGCCTGCGAAGCCCACAAGGCCTAGGACCACGATCTCGCCAATCAGGGCCAGGATGGCGAATATCAGGGCGACCAGAACCATGGTCCTTATCGAGCCCAGGGTCCTCTCTACCTCAGGGGAGGGCGCCTGGCCTGGGGCGCTTGCCAAAAAGATCACCGTCCCTGCCGAGTTTTCAGCTAAGTTATAAGCCTTTACTGATATCCCAGGGACTAACGGTCCCAGGCGCAACGGCAAGCAGGTCTTGACCAGGACAACTTTAAGGGGTGCATACGGCTCTGAAGGGGTCGAGGGCGTACGAGCTTCCTCCTGAGAGCTCAGGGCCTTCCTCGGGGCCGCCAGGAGGGTAAGGGAAGTTTACAGCTCAGCGGGGACAAGGTCGGAGAGCCACCTCACCTCCCCTATTCCTAGCAACACTTGGCGTGCCTAGGCCATTGAGCTCAGGGACCCCTAGGCCTCAGCTCAGCGGCCCTCATATGCTGCCTCCCAGAACTCGAGCTCGTAGAGCGAGGCCCTCCTGAAGTAGGGCCAGAGCTCAGCGGCCCTGAGCCCTGAGGAGTCTACTACCTCCCTCAGCCTGCTGACCAGGGACCTGTAGCCATCGGAGAGGTACTCAGAGGCCCACCTCCTGTAGATGGGCACGGGGTTCGACTCCAGCTCAGCCCTGTGCCTCTCGGCTATCTCGGCGTAGCTCCAGAAGCAGGGCAGAAGCGCGGTCATGCACTGGTAAAAGCCCTCAAGGGAGCACGTTGAGAGCATGAAGGAGGAGTAGCCCACGTTGACGCTGTTCGGCTCGGCCCTGGCCGCCTCCTCAACGCCTAGGCCCAGCTCCCTGAGCAGGGACTCATATGAGGCCATCTCCTCTGTCACCTCGCCGTGGGCCAGGGCGAGGGCCTCCTTCATCAGCTGAGGGCTCGGGGCCTTGGCGGCGGCCAGGGCTAAGGCCCTGGTCAGGTTAACTATGTAGCTGTAGTCCTGAAGCAGGTAGTACCTGAACTTCTCAAGCGGCAGCCTCCCCGTGTAGAGCTCGACCACGAACGGGTGCCTGTGTATCTCCTCCCATATGGGGTCGGCCATCCTCCTGAGCTCGTCCGTGAGCAGACGCCTCCCCCCAACCACCCTCTGCGGCTCAGGCTTAAATGCTACCACTTAAAGTAGTAAGAACGGCTGGGAGCTTGTTCGAGGCGAGCAAGTACGACTCGTGGTTCCTCAGCAACCCTTACGTGCTGGAGTCCGAGGCGCTCCTCCTCAAGTACCTCCTTGAGCCCAGCCCTGGAAGGGCGCTGAGTGTCGGCTGCGGCTCCGGCCTCTTTGAGTTCATACTTAGGACCAGGTACAGCATCAACGTGGGCGAGTGCGTCGAGCCCTCGGAGGACATGGCCAGGGCCGCGAGGTCAAGGGGGCTGAGCGTCAAGGTTGGGAGGGCTGAGGAGCTGCCCTATGGCGACGCCGAGTTCGACACTGTGATACTCAACGGCGTGCTGGACTACGTTGATGACGACGTGAAGGCGGTCAGGGAGGCCTCAAGGGTCCTGAGGCCCGGCGGCCACCTTGTGGTAGCTGACGTAATAGCGGAGGGCTCCTACGGCCTCCTCTACAAGCTGGCCGAGGCCCTGGGCTCCTGGGACGACAAGTACATAGTCAGGGTCAGGCCGCCCAGCCCTTACCCGCTGGAGTACGTCAGGCAGGCCAGGTGGCACACCGTTGACGAGATAATGGGCCTCCTGAGGGGGGCAGGCCTCGTGGTAGTTAAGGTCGCCCAGACGCTGACTAGACACCCCAGGTACTCAAATGAGGCCGTTGAGTACCCGACCGACGGCTTTGACAGAGGCGACTACGTGGGCTTCAAGGCCTGGAAGCCATACTAGCCATTTCCTTGGCCAAAAAGCTCCCATGAAGGGCCCCTCGCAAATCACCTTTATCCTCTAAGCGTTACCGCATTCTCAACACCTAGGGGCCCCCTAATAAACGCTTACCGAAGCGATTGAACCAGCATTAAGGGCCAAGGAACGCCTCGTGAGTGGTCAGTAAGATTTATAAAGGATTAATTGAAGAAGGATTATTGACACCCCATGCCTGATCAACCTATTGGTGTTGGTACTATTAAGTTATCCGATGGTTCCACTCTACAGCTTAAAGTGTTTATCATCGACGTTAAGGAGGCTGGCTTCTCACCATTTGGCGGCGTTTATTTCTACGTGAGTGTCGCCGGAGGCGTTACTACGGAATCCGTCCCAGAGAGTCTCAAGGAGTTAGTGAAGGACAAACCCATCTTTACACCATGGCCTGAGCTCCCTAGGGAGGGCTGGGAGTTTGTTGACATCGTCGAGCAGAAGCCGGCGGAGGCTTTAACCACGGTTAAGAGCAGTAAGGGCTCGTTCGAGGTTAAGGTCGTGGCCGAGGCAACAATGGTTGTTAGGAACACCCTATATAGGTCACCGCCGGACGAGCCCGTGTACTGGGTCTTCTGGGTATATAAGACATCCTGGAGACCAATCAAGGGGTGATGCGTCACGAGTCTCCTGCAACTCCAAGCACAACCCCAACCAGCACCAACAATGCAACCACTCCAGGGAGCACCAGCCCTACCAATTACTTCGCCACAACCCTCACTCATCGCTCCGCAACCAAGTACTGTCGGTAACCCGGGAGGTACAAGAACCAGTGGTACGGTGAGGGAGGACATCTTCGAGATATATAGTAGTGAATACCCAGAGCTGCTTTCATTAGCAGGTAAGCTCTCCCATGGTGAGAAGTTGAACGAGGTTGATAGGGCGTGGCTGAGGGAGCTTGCTAAGGCCTCTGGCTGGGACGTTGATGATGTAAGTGATGAGCTTAGGAACCTGTGGGCCGACCCGTCAAGCAGGGCTGACAAGTACTGGGAACTATTCAACAAGTATTATGAGGAGGCCCGTAGGCACTACGACAGTAAGGATTACCCACAGGCGGCGGAGAAGCTTTGGGGTGCAATAACGGCATTAATAAAGCTACACGCGGCGCTGAAGGGGGTGCCCATAGTTGAGTGGCACCACGGGAAGCTTTACAACTACGTGTACAATAACGTTGAGAAGGAAAACAGGCAAGTGTTCAGTGACTTACTTAAGGCTGGCGAGCCTCTTCACGAGTACTTTTACGAGGAACACGTGAGCCCAGAGACATTTGAGGGCCTCTGGAATGACGCAGTCAAGCTCTTAGAAATCGCAAAGGAAAAGACGTTGCGCTCTCCTTAATGACCCGCCGAGGATACCATTACCCTTCACGTAAAACCTCATGATTACAATCATGCCACTGCCGCATAACAAGTTATTTCATCTACTCCCTTTAGGGAGATTCAAGCCCCAGAGCTGACCTCTTAAGCCAAGTCTTCGTACCAGGCACATGGAGTTTAAAGCCGATACGCCTTACCAGGCTTATCATGATAAGACCTTCTTGGACTTTATAACTAATTTGTCCTTTTCAAATTCTACTTCATAAATAATTGGTTGCCCCGTCGGGATCTCAACGGTCGGAATGACGTCCTCAGGGATGTCCTCCAGGTACATCACGAGGGCCCTCAGGCTGTTCCCGTGGGCTACCACGAGCACGTTCTTGCCGTCCCTCAGGTCAAGCATTATCGTGTTCCTGAAGAAGGGGACGACCCTCCTCTGCGTCATCTCAAGGCTCTCGCCGTTAGGGGGCACGGCCCTGTAGCTCCTCCTCCACGTCCTCACCTGCTCCTCCCCATAGACCTTGGCCGCCTCGTCCTTGTTTAACCCCTGCAGGTCCCCGTAGCTCCTCTCGTTCAGGTGCCAGTCCCTTATCACCGGCACCCTGTAGCCCATAGCGAGCATAACGAGCTCCAGGGTCTCCACAGCCCTCTGCAGGACGCTCGTGTAAGCGACGTCAAACCTGTAGCCCCTTAACAGTAGCCCCGCCCTGAGGGCCTCCTGCCTCCCCCTCTCGGTCAAGGGCACGTCAATCCAGCCTGTGAACCTGTTCTCCTCGTTCCATAAGGACTCCCCGTGCCTAAGTAAGGCGAGCACCGCCATGTAGCGCTCCTGGGCGAGCCTCTTTCGCCAGGGAAAAAGGCCTTTTGATGCCTAGGGCTGCCCAATGAAGTTTAATTACGATAGCAAGCCGTAATTAGATTGGTGAAAGCTGGAATCGATCAAAGCGTTGACGGCCCCTCTATCACCTGCGGGAAGGCCTCAGGGGAAGGCCGTCAGCTCACCGCTTCACGCCTACCTGGTCCTCGCGCCGCCAGGAGAGATCAAGTCCTTTAGCTCGTCAAGGCCTGCCTCACCTCAGCGTAAACCGGGGAGTTAACAAAGGGCAGTCGCCATGGGGTTGCCTTCACGCCAGCCCCCCAGGGGCCTCCTTGTAGCGAGGGCCGGGCTGAGGACCAGTCCCAGCGCCAACGTTGAGGGCGTAACAGCGAGGTCAGGCAGCCCCGCGCTCATGAGGGGCACGGCAGGCCTCCTCAGGACGCCCCTGCGGGGTCTTTTCAACTGCGCTTAAAAGGCCCTGGGGGCCTCGGCAATCAGATGATCAGAAGTGCAGGTTAAGGACCTAGCTCCTGGCGCCAACGTTGACAGCATAACCGTGAAGGTCGTCAGCGTTGGGGAGCCAAGGAGCGTGATAGGGAGGGACGGCTCATCCCACAGGGTGGCTGACGCCCTCGTAGGCGACGAGACCGGGAGCGTCCTCATGACGCTCTGGGACAGGAACATAGAGGCCGTGAGGGCCGGGGCAGTTATAGAGGTGAGGAACGGCTTCGTGGGCACCTTCAAGGGGCACATGAGGCTCAACCTGGGCAGGGGAGGGACCATAAGGGAGTCCGACGCCGAGATAGTCAATGTAAACACCTCCAACAACATATCCGACAGGGTCGTCGAGTCCCCGCCGCCCAGGAGGGGCTTCGGAGGCAGGCTCAGGCGCAGGTTCTGAGCGGGCAGGCCGCCTAGGGCTGAAGCCTTATTGGCTCGCCGTGGCCAGGGTATATCACGCCTGGCCTCAGGGCCAGGAGCCTCCTGAAGCTCTCCTCGGCCCTCGCCTGGTCCAGGTTATACCTCCTGGGAGGCGGCACCGGCCTCCCCCTTGAGCTCAGCACGGCGTCGCCGCTGAACATGACGCCCTCCTTCACGTAAGCGGTGCTGCTAGGCGTGTGGCCGGGGGCCGCCACAGCCCTGTAGCCCTCCACCTCGTCGCCGTCCCTGACCTTGACGTCAACCCTCACTGGCCTGACCCTGAGCAGCCTGTGGAAGAGGCCCGCCAGGCCCCCAGGGGGAGGGGACCTGCCCTCTATGACGTCAGAGTCGAGCTCAGGGGCCACCACCCTGCAGCCGAGGGCCTCGGCTATCTCAGCAGCGTGCCTCACGTGGTCAACGTGGTAGTGCGTTATGAAGAGGTACCTGACCTTGATGCCGTGCTGCCCCGCGGCCCTCAGCACGTCCTTGACGCTGGCCCCAGCGTCTATGATGACCCCGTCGCTCGTGAGGTAGGAGTTCGACATGCCCCTTACCAGGTAGACCTCCAAGGGCACCCGTTTGTCCCTAGGCGCTCACCCTCATTAGCTTATGATCGCTCGTCGCGCCTAGGGACCTCCACCTCGCCCACGCCCCACGGGCTATCGGCGTGGGCTCATGGGCGGCCGTCGGGCCCAACGGCACGGGGCCCCCATCTACGGGGATCGTGGCCCTCACGCGGCTTGGGGCACAGCCCCCATCGCCGCCCAGGGCCCTCAGAAGGAGGTTATAACACGCTACTACATCCCTGTGCCAGGTCTCACCTCCCCTTGAGCAGACGCCGTGCCTATTCCTGCCGTAGACGATCTCGGCGCCATGAATTGGACATATCTTGGACGTGTTCCTGGGGTCAACATAGATCACCGGCACCCCGTACTCCCTTGCCTTCTCCTCAATGGCCCTCTGGACCCCCTTGAAGGCCGCCTGATATACCCTGTGCCTGAGCTGGGAGTCCTTGATGCGCTCTATCATATGATTGGCTGGCTCCTTCCCTAGCCTCTCAAGGACTATGGCGGCCTGCCTCCTGGCGGCCTCCCTTACGATCAGCGCAGCCAGCTTCCACCTTATCTCCCTCTTCAGAGCTTTCTCATTGCTGCCCAGCCTTCTGAGCACCCTCCTCACGGGCCTGCTGCCCGGGCCGTAGGCCCTGTCGTATTTCTCCTGAACCCTCTTCCTCCTGTAGTAGTAGCCAAGCGTCACCCTGCTCAGGTCAGTCTCAAGGAGGTAGACAACGCCGTCTACGAGGACTGCCTCAGCGTCCTCGTTAACGTCGACCGTGATATAGGCCTTCGGCCTGTACTCGCTGACCTCCTTCTTGAAGGTTAAATAGAATACCAGCCTCCTCTCCCTGCGATCCAGTTTGACCTTTGCCTCAGATGCCAACCTCCAGCCCCTGTTAACGTACCTCAGGTAGTGCTTGTTGAGCTCAATAGAAACGTTGACCCTGCCCCTGTGGGTGGCCAGGCTTATCGAGGTCAGCCCCTCGGCCCTCCACAGGTGGTCGTCTAGCCAAGTGCTGACGCCCCTGACCTCAGGGTACGCCTTCCTTGCTCTCCCTATCTTCCTCATCCTGAGGAACGAGTGAGCCCTCTCGGCGGCGTCCTGGCATGCCGTGTAGGCGTAGTGAGAGGGCAGCTGAGGGTAGAGCGACCTTACTTCACGATACCTCTCAGCCTTAAGCCTGGTGAACTTAGTTATGTTGTTGTTCACGGCATATAGAACCAGCTGCTCAACCATGTTCCTGTACATGCCCTCTAGCTCAACAAATATTCTGAAGGTCCTCCTGGGCAACGGTACAGACCTGACGATGACAGTCCTGGTAACCTCACTCGTGCCCCTCAACCTCCTTCAGCAATTTCTTAAACCCCTCAACAAGCATCCTCTTCCTACGGCTCCTCAGCCCGTAGAGCCTCCCGGCGAAGGAGTTCACTACCTCCACCAGGTCCTCAACGAGCTCCTGGTGGGCCTCCTTGGGCTCCTCGCCAAGGACCGCCTCAACCCTAACCCCGTGCTGCCTGAAGAAGTACTCCAGGTACTCGAGGCCGAACCTCGTCAGTCTATCTCTGTAGGCCACCACGACCACGTCGACCCGCCTGTTGATAACGTAGTCGAGGAGCTTCAGCAAACCCCGCCTGTCAGCTTTCAGACCACTTGCAATATCGCTCAAAACATCTACGACCCTGTAGCCCTTGGAGGAGCAGTACTGCCTCAGGTACTGGACTTGCCCCTCCAGGTCACCCCTCTGGGATGGGCTTACTCGCGCGTATATGACCGCCCTGACCTCCCTGCTGACGGGCAGGCCCTCGGCTATCCTCCTGACCTCGCTCTCAGGTATCCTGTACTTGCCGCCGGCCGTCCTGATCGCCCTGATTCTGCCCTCCCTGACCCACCTAGCTATGTTGGGTAGCTGATGCCGAGCCTCTGGCAGCCTCCTTTGGCCTCAGCAGCCTCTCTGAGGGCCCTGAAACGGCTAACACCTATATAATGAACAAAACAGAGCTATAAACCTAACTATCAATCACCAACAATGAAACAGCCCTGCCACTCCCTGCCCTTCGGGCATA